>Ga0209489_102310_pt1 | contig 38901 bp, 12 predicted proteins | sample SiratrowhiteBW_FD_187527 | JGI IMG/M metagenome (GOLD analysis project Ga0209489, IMG submission 187527) | Root nodule microbial communities of legume samples collected from California, USA - Siratro white BW (SPAdes) (version 2) | ecosystem: Host-associated > Plants > Roots > Nodule | place...
GAAAGTAATTAAAATGAATTGAGTTTCTAATAACTGCTTGTAAAGAAAGAAAGTGGTTAAATGAAAACACTCCTATAAAAGTTAATAGCTGCAGAGTTGCAGAAGTCCCACATTTCATGCATCAAGTCTTGGAATGCAACTTATATATGTGTGGGGCAACTTTATATTTGATTCCAATTTGTTATAAGATAGAATATTACTTATTATACTTGGTTTGCCAGAGACATATGACCATGTGGAGAAGTGTTGTTAAGTCCCACATCATCTGCCTACATTTGATAGTTCTCCTTGAAAAATATAGGTTTCAAAACCAGCTGATCATCCAAATAGGATTAAAAACAGTCCTGTGATGAAAGGCCGATGTGTTGACTAAATGTGGTTTGGAGATGAAAATTTCTTTAGCTTTATCAGCAAATACTGTTGGGATTACTTGATCTTAAGCTCTAGCTTTTCATCAGAGAATAACACACTTGACAAAAATGCCAAATTTGAGAAGTGTTTTTTAGTCAGCTACCACAAATTATTATGAAAGTATTGTGTATTTTTAGTTCCTTTCCTCTTTTTGAAAATTTGTTTGTATAAGAAACAATAAAGTAAGAAACAGACAGCATATATCTGAATTTGTTTTGTCTGTTAAAAACAAGAAGTAAAAGGAATTTGTCTGTTAAAAATGATTTTCTCAGAACAAACAGCCTTAAGGTTTCCCTTTGTGGAAAAGATTATGGGCTCCAGTAGTTACTTTGAAAGTTACCTGGTTTTTTCTAATAAACTTCACTTGTTATTTCAACAAATACCAGAGAATCCAGATGAATATTGTTTTTGAGAGTAGGTGTAATGGTAAGTTTGAGACAATTAATTTTGGATTTCAATATCTTGTACTTTACTGTTTATATTAGTATTTTGTGAAGTATTTAAGAAAAGGAATATTGAACTATTGATGATATGTACTGTGAAGTGAATAGAATTACGCAGTTGTAAATGTGATTTCTTTGAATCTGTCTTGGCATAAATGAAATTTGCTGGTGCATTTGTGATTTGTTTGTAACATGACCCTACTGTTTGAGGGAACTATTGTATATTGTTGCAAGTTCTGGTTAGTATACCTCATCTCAGCTTGTTGATTCACTGCTTTACATGATTGTCCTTGCCCTCATTACATAAAATCTTGTAAGTGGTAGATGGGTTATTTATTCTTAGGATATTGTTAAGCGTTGCTGGATTTATTTGGCGTGGTTGGTCTAGGTGCGGGACTCTCACCTCAATTTTTGATTCATTGATTTCATGTAATACATTAAGTGCTGATCTTTTTTGTTTCATACAGCTACAATTTTTGGGCATCATATTTTAATCTTCTCGATTGATCCGAATGGTGAGTTATGTTAATATATGACTTCCTTTTTGCAGTTATTGGAATGCCACTCAAGGTACAAAGTAAATAAAAGTACTAGACAGACAATCATGGTAAGAAAATTGTTACTCCAAAGAGCTTTGATTCTTTCTTGTTAGTCTGCTTATGTTTATCTCTGGTTTATTTATATGTGCTGGACACATCAAAAAACGATATTAAATGTGGAATGTGTCTTGGGGATAACGTGTAATATATTTTCTTTTATGTGTTATTGCCGTTAACGTAAGATTCAATCTTAAATTAAAGCAAGTAAAAATATTTATCTTATTTTAATTCAGATATCTTACCAGAAAGTAAATCGTTTCAGAAAACAGCAAGTTGGACACTGGGTAATACTTGTTGATAAAAAATTATATATGCTAATGGCATGCTGTTTTTGTCTTGTAGGAGGTTAGATAACATAAATTCATTAAGCTCTTTAGTTGATTTAGGAAGTTCCAAAGCATATGTTCGATCTGAGAGGATATGTTGTTTAACTCTGTTATCAGTTCAAAACTTATTCTCGGTTGTTATTATCAAAACACAGTGTAAATGTCATCTAGTATGCTTTAAACTGTTTGAGTCTTACGAGTTGTTTCATGTTTCTCTTTGTGCACTCATGTTTTGAGTGAATGGTTCTGTGGGTTGAATACTCTCTATTGTTAATATTGTCATTGAGCCATCCTTTTTGCAGTACGCAAAACTCATTCCAGCATGCTTCAGATATTCAGATGCTCAAAGTTTGAGGGAAAAATGTGCAACTCCAATTCTTAAACAGGTAATCTCATGGTAGATTCATGCTTACAGTCATTGTTGGTTTCAATTTAAATTACTCATAATGTGTTATCTAAAATGGTCAATTGGATGTATTGTCTAAAGGCTCAGTAGTTGAGTTGGCTGATATGCACGAGTCAAATCGTATACAGACAGTTAATCAGATATGAAATGTCAGTTAACCTTAGATGTTGGATTTTAACAAGGTTGAACTCATTTATAATTGTTCCTGCCACATTACCTTTTTACCTTTTTCATTCTGGACTAATATATTGGTTAAATAAACCTTGTAGTACAGAGTTCATCATGTGTAGTGTCCATGGATCATGCCAAAATTGCCAATGGCCTATAGGTGTACATCTGCGGAGCAAATAATTCATTCCTATAAATAATCGTTTTATGCATTCAATGTCAAACCATAGTTTTCAAACTGTGTTTTTTTTTTTTTTTTTTTTTTGTTAATTTTTGTTTCAATTTTCACTCTAATCACTCAATCCTACTCACTGCTTGTCTGTCTAACCTAGGTGGTTTTGAACATTAAATGTATCGTGATGTCTTGTGCTTTTACAGGTGGAGAGTGATTTTACCAGATATTTGTATGGAGATGAGCAGCATTTGGATGAGGCATGGAAACAAATATTCTTTATAAGACCATGTATGTTATTTGAATTACTGAATAGTCTATTAGGTACTTTTTATTTGTTCTATATTAATACTCCGTTTTCATACTTTTAGGAATTAATTGAAACATAAAAGTAACATTTCTTTTTATCTGTTAGCTGCTTTTGTTTGAAATGAAACGCAACACAGTACTTGAACAAATTTCGAAGAATAAATTTGGGGTGTTAAACTATTAGGAGAATGCTTGTGAATTCATATTAGAGATACTCTTAACAAAGCTAAAATTTGGGGTGATTTGGCTCTAAACATGGGCAAAAATGAATCCTTCTTATATACAATGATATATTTGTCATTAGCTAACTATCAGAAAACTGAAACAATTAGGAGAATGCATGTGAATTTTTTTTCATACTAGAGATACTCTTAACAATGTTCATCCACACTGGCAGCATTAGCTAAACAATTAGTTTGCTAGTACATGCACTTCTTGCAAATGGAATTTAAGCATAGCATGTGATACAGTTTTGAGACATCATTCTTCTTTTCCTATTCTACAATTGATTTTGGTAGAAGTATGCTTGTCAATTTTGCATTAGTTAATCAATCAATAATACTATTACTTATGTCTCGTAACTAACTATTTTTTTCATATTACTTGCTTAATGATCTGGAGATACGGGAAAAAAAGGTAATGGAGTTTATCTATTTTTATTTTAAAAGAAAAATTAGTAAATTAGTATAATAGGATGGGTAAATATGTGCTACTGGTTCATCTTGTCCCTTGTGCATACACAATCATGTCTCTTTGTATTATGAGCAGTTTTAACCACATATGTTCCCTAGTCTTTTTTTCTCATTTATTACTATTTATCTAATTTAAAACTACATTTATGATCATTTGTTGGTATATAATGAATTTTGACCTCATCTTAAGGTTATGTCCTTATCCTTAGCATTGATCAATACGCGTTACAAGATTCATTCTGACAAATTCAAGCACCCAGCTTGTCTTTTCAGCATTTTTGATTCAACTAAGTACTTTTTAATTGTTTCAGTCTGTTTTTTTGGTATCACAGTATATGTGTTGGTTTTGGAATATAAAACTATGATTAATTCCTTGCTTAATTATTTCCAGTTGCATTTAGATTGAACTTAAAATTCCACTGTAATCCACTCTACATTTAGGAGACGACTTTTAGTAAATTAGAATAACATTTTTGTCTGAAAATTGTTCAGATTTAGATTTAATACATTTATAGAATGATAAAAAAGTTTAATACATTTATGATTGTAATTAATAAAGTTTATTTTTTACAAATATATATGGAAAGACAGACGGAAGGACCCTCCAAAATTGCAGACCAGCCGTCTTCCCCTCCCAAAATTGCAGACCAGCCGTCTTCCCTTTGCTGCTCCCTTCACCTCACCTTTTAGCCAGAAATTCCTTTCTCCTACAACATGGATTTTTCTGATCATAAGAACTTGGAGGAGGGGTTGGGTTCAAATTCTTCGGCTGTTGGGACAAGTGGAAAATCTTGTCACCAAGTAATTTTCTAGTGTTTTTGTTCAATTTTGTAATGCTCTATTTTCCATTTTGGAATGTGGTGGTTTTGGGTTTAGTCTTTGTTGTTCAGTATGTTTCTTGATTTTGTGGTGCATTTTGGACAATAACACTTTCGTTTCGTTGGTTTTCCACTGTGAAGTGCCGGCAAAAAAAAGAGAATTTTGCTGCAACATGCAAGAACTTGAAAAAAGGGAAGCATTGTTCGATTAAGTTCTGCCACAAGTGCCTCTTGAATAGGTGAGTTCAGCTTTATATATATCTTGGGTTTTCTTTTTATTTTAGATCTTTGTATTTTTCAAAATGATATATGCTTTTTTCATAAAAGCTTGATATGCTTAGCACCACTGTGCAAGAAGAAATCTCAACAAGGTTTACTCCTATAGTCCCATCATATGCAGAATAATATCAAAGAAATATATGAAGATGTGGGAACACTGGAAGGTCATAGATGAGCTAAAGGCCTTGTTTTTGGCTATGCTTATGGCAAAGACTTTTTCAATTTGCAACATGGTCCAAAGATCCATTCTTTTGCAATGAGTATACCAAGAAATCACAAAATTATCTTGTCTTTTCCTTTCTACCTGGTCACCATTATCCCTTATGAGAAACCATCTTAGGGTAGGTCCATCTTGTTTGAAGAGGGTAGGACCATCAATAACTCTGTTGTTGTCTATAGTGGTTCTGTCGAGCGTGAGTAAGATTGTTTATTATGCTGGATATTTGGGGTCTTGTATGGAAAAAAGAAAACACATTTTGGTGATTTCTGTGTGTTTCAACTATAATTGAAAAGCAATGGAATTTTGGACACACTGCAATGCAAGAAACAACTTCAAATTTTTTAAAATTGTGACTAATGTTTTTATAAATGTAAAGAAAATGTTTCAAACATAGATTCTAAACATGTTATACATTTACATGGAATTAGGCTCTAATTGTCAGTTAAGATATTCTATAAGAATCAAAGTCTATAACGATACAGTACTTATGTATATGTATTTGTTTTGTTCAATGAGGATTTCTCTGTGGTGAATTAGGTATGGAGAGGATGCGGAAGAGGTGGGACAGTTGGCTGATTGGATATGTCCGAAATGCAGAGGCTTTTGCAACTGCAGCTTGTGCCAGTAAGTTTTTTTTTTGTTTGTGTTTTGAGTTGGTTTTGTACCCATGAGTTTATTACGAGAGAGGATTGACGTTTGTAGGAAAAAACGAGGGGAACAACCGACTGGTCCCCTGTATCATAATGCAAGGGAATCTGGCTTTAAGTGTGTTGCAGATATGCTTGCAAAGAAGGCTTCTGAAACTTCGATATTGAATAAGGTTAGTGGCTGTTTGTTTTACCATCAAATGAAGCTAGTGTAGAAAAGTATGCTATTTTTCTGTTTGTCCTAAATTCCGAAATTTCTTGTAGTTGACAAATTTGGTTAAAAAGAATATTTTGTTTAGTTGTGCAAATTCATGATAAGATAATGATGATACAAGCAAAGGTGGTTCATTTTCTTTTCTGTTATTTCCTGCAGGAGCTTGAAGATAATCTCTCGAGGCAACTTACCAACGAAAATTGTTTAGATACAAATGATGTCATTCAAGTTTGCGGCAAAGATAATGGTGGTGATAATATTGGTGCCATTTTTCTTAGAGACAACTTAGATAGCAAAACAAATGAGGAGGAAATTCTTTTACCCCCTGGCATGGTATTAAAGGAACTATTTGGCATTGAGTTATCAGCTAAAGATGTGGGGAATGCATTGCAGATTTTAGAGTTTTGTAGAGTATTCGGAAAGGTATGTTAATAATTTTTTCTGAAGTTTTATTTGATTAATTACAATTCATTGTTGCATTTAATAGTTTACTGACTAAATAAACATTAACTTCCTTTACTGATATAGAGTGATATTTCAAAATGGGAACTAATTATTTCTATAAAATATCATGCATGCAACTTAAAAATAAAGTTTTAGATGATTTTGTAGTTGGTCATTTAATTGATTAGTTTCACGGGGACTTATATTTCCCTTCTGTTGCATTGAATTATATACTCTAGAGATAATGGTATTATTGTAATAGGCGTAATTCTTGTTTTACAATTATGATGTCATAGTTATTCATAGTTTATTTATCAAGTTATCAAGTGTTTCTTCACATTTATTTTTATATGTAATTTTTATCAGGTTCTTGATCTCAAAGATGGAGAAGCTAAAACCATAGTAGAAGAACTAGTATCTAGACAAAATATGCATGGAGAAAGCACGTTAGTGGTTGAATTTCATATTAGAATGTTGACATTAATATTAAACGATTCGGAAAATGAGTGAGTTATTTCTTACAACCTTTTTCAAGAGTTTTGTGGTGATTAATTTTTTTGAGATACTTGAATTAAAATTCTATATGGATGATTTTGGTGTAGGTCTCCATGCTTACTGGCTAAGAATGGAAGTAATTCATGGATAAAACATTTGGAGGACTTGATTTTGAAATCTTATTATATATTAGATGATTTTCCATTGGATTGGCTTCAAGAAGGCATAAGTGGATATTACAAATTGGACTTGTCTAGAAAGTTTAAACTGATGACCTTTCTTTGTGATGAAGCATTGAACACTAAGTAAGTATTTCAAGTCCAGTTAGAAAATATTCTTTTTGTGTATTCTTTTGTTTTATTAGTTTCACTACTTTATATTTCGTTTTTTCTTTTGTCTTTTTTCTTTTATTATTATTTTTGTTGTCTTAATATTATTTAAAGTGGTTGGAAACTTACTTAATATGTTCAGGAAACTCAGAAGTTATATCGAGGAAGAAAATTTAAGGCATGCACAAGAAGTGAAAGAAGCAAAACTTAAGATTGCTGCAGCCAAGGAAAAGGTAATATAAACCAAAATATTATGTTCTTTGTACATGGATTATCACTACTGTTACATTGTGTTCATAATAATTCTATGTGTATGTTATGTACAATGTACAGATAAAGTGTCTTGAGGAGAAATTGCGGAATGAGAAAGCCAAAGTTGTTCCTTCAACTGAGTTTCCCTTTCTGATGGAGGAGCATGATGCACTTCTTGCAAAGATAAGAAGTGAGGTTGATGAAACACACACCGAGATGCTTAGGTTAAAGGGAACAATTCAAAAAGGTATGTCACGATAGATCAATAATAACTTAAGCGTCATTCATGTTATCTTTTCTAAAGTTTTTTACTCTCATCTTAGGTTCCAAATATTTTGGTGTGGTAGAAAAATTCATGATTCAAATTTATCCAAGTTGTAAACAAGAAATTAATAGCACAAGATATTGAAAACAAAATAAAATGTGGATTTTGTTTTATGATCACAGGATGAAAAAAAGCTAATATGTATGGCAAACATTTGTTGGTACATAGGTTTAGTCTTAGGTTTTACAATAAGTTTGTCTGCCTTATATACTACTCAATGTTTTTATCATTTTATAACGTATTTCTTTTCTTGCACAATAATATTTGCTTACACAACATCCTAGACAGATGTTTAATTTCTTGGTCTGAAAGAAATAAATATTCTTAATTTGGTCAAAACACAGAATAGAGTATGTGTAGGTAATTTTGTTTTGTAAGTAAATTAATGCTCTTAACAAGGCCAAAATGGAAAGTTTAGATTTATATTGTGTAAGCTGTAATGTTGCTATTGTAAGGGTTGACATTTGTTTTTCTAATGTTAATAGAGAAAAGTGGTTCTCATGTAATGAGAATCAAGCCCGAGTTTATAGACCATAATGGTCAAACTTTTTGGAAGTTGGAAAGCTACAAGGATGAATCTGTTGTGCTGTCTCAAGGTAATTTTCAAACTACGCACCGCTTAATTTATTTTAAATGATGTTATCATTATGGCTCTAGCAAGTTTTTTTAAAAGAAAACAACATGCAGATGTCAAAATACATGATGAGATTGTTACTTCACCCGAAGAAAGTTGGTGTGTTTATAGTCCTGCAGAAAAAGACGAGGTTGATAAATATATTTCCTCAAGGTGAGTTCTTTTCTTAAACCTTAGTGGATTATTTTTATGGTTTCAAATTCTGTTCATGATATTGGAAAGTTTGATTCTTTATATTTTGTCAATGAACATGAATGTAAATAGTTAACAAAGCCAGCTACCCTGTGTTGAATATGTTTTGAGAGAGAAGTGATGGTCCTTAAATGCATTTTTTAACCATCATTATTTTATCTATTAAGTAAGAAGTATAATGAAATAGAAATTGGATTTAAATAATGTAATGATAATGTGATATTTTATAAGAATCTTGATATATAATTTTTAATGCCGTATTTAAATGTTACACAGTACATTAACAATTGCTGAATTGGATTCCAAGAATTCATTTAAGAGACTTAAATAATGTAATGATAATGTGATATTTTATAAGAATCTTGGTATAGAATTTTTAATGTCTTTGATGTTACATAGTACATTAACAACTATTCGATTGCCATGTTTTCTGTTCGTGCTTGGTTGCAGGGCTAAAAGACTTAACAGGCGCAAGGTTTCTCAAACAAGTTCGTAGGACTTTATGGTTAGTATTTTCATGCCTTATCTAGAGTTTATGTTTTATATGTGAATTGTTCTTAATTGCATAGGCAAAATTTCTTATGGGTCTTTTTTTCACTTGTGAAGTATTAGTGTTGTATTTATGAGACTCTTGTAAATTTACAGTAATAATAATGTGTTGCTAACATTATTTTTAACATGATATACATTCTATGCAATTAAAATTATGGAAAAAATTTTCTTATTTTTGCAGGTTTTATTGGAAATCCTTCTTTGGTTGACTTTGTATACAAGGGAACTTCATTTTTGTAATATAGGAAGATTCTGAAGTGCATATGATGTTAAAATGAGAAAAAAAAAATAAATATAGATTTGTAATATCTTATTTTAGCGGAACACAAAGAAAGATGATTTCTCTCTTAGACATTAACTTTCATTGTAAAGTTAGATGTGGATTAAAATATTTATTGGAAGATAGTGTATTCTAAATCCTAATAAACTCAATCAATTCTAGACAATCTAAGAAAGAATCTTAGATTTTTTGCCTTATAATTTCATTTAATACAATTGACTACTGCAATTTTCTTTAATCATATAATTCATTTTTATAATATTCTGCGGATCAAAAGAAAGCTTTTGAATGTTGGTCTTTATTTTACTTTCCTATGTCTCAAATTAGTTTATATTAAATTTTATTTACTTGGATGGTTAGTATTTATTCAGTTTTTTATTTTTTTAATAATTTTTTTAAAGAAGTTTTAAACAAATACACACTAAAATAATTAAAAAAATATAAAATATGGATATTTGGATGTCACTTTCAACCAAGAGACTTTTAATTAAGAGACTGAGAAAATTATTCTTACTACTTTGTGTCCTTACAATTTTTCATGTCTAAATCCATGAAAATTTAGTTACAACTTTTCTATGAATGGCTTAGTTAAAAATTTGAACTCGTGTTGAGCAAAGAAGTAACTTGTCACTTTAAGAGTCATTTACAGTTTTTAATGTAAAAATTGAATTGTTAATCTTTAAAAGTTCAATTTATTAACATTTTGTTTTTGATATAAACTTTTAATAAGATCTCTAAATATTTCTCTCCAAAGTTTTCTCATTATTATCAATTTTTTGTTATTCTACATCATTTACACAATAATATTAATTTTTTAATTATTTATTAAAAATATACTTCATCAATCAATTCTTTCAATATATACCACTGTAATTCAACATTTCAAACCCTATGTTCTATTTAAAACATCCTTTACAAATTAAATTTATTTTTAAAAATTGAACAAAACTTCAAATTTTGATTGCCGACGTCACAAATAAATTTCCTTATTCAATCCTACTAAAGTTAATTCCTAGTTTAAAGTATTAAACCAAACTTTACAGTTTTAATTTCTACTTTAAACTATTTTATTTTTCGTTTAAAATACTCATTTAAAACTATAATCCCTACTTTGAAAATATTAATCCTTATTTCACATTTTAAAATCATATTAAGAAAATATTAAATATTAATTTAAAAATATAATCTGTAGTTTTAAATTTAACTTCTTGCTTTAAAATATTAAACCTATATTTTTTAAGTAACTTATATAAAATATATAAAAAATTATAAGTATAAACTGAGTTATTAGAGTCAACTGTTCAAAGTTTAATATGTAATTTAAGATAGTAGTAATCTTAGTTTAAAATTTTAATTATCTACCATTTCTTTACCTCACCAAAACATCACTAGAAAACATAATTAATTTTGAATTAATACAATTCAACATTAAACTAAAAATTTCTGCAAACATACATAGTAAGTAACTCTTTTAAAAATATTTAGTATAATCAATTATAGGTTGTGATTTTGTCAAACTTTTCCAAACGCATTTTAATAGAGCTTTTATAAAATCAACCTTACTTTCATGTATAGAGAAAATAACAAGCCATAAACTCACTACACTACAAAACAACATCCCAATCTCATCACATATTAGGTATGATCATGATCAAATGAGGGACATAAGGAATGCAACATATTCTTTATGAGATAATGCTTGTAATAACAAAAATGTACCTTCAATAGATGGTCAAGAAAGAAGAATAACATCACATTAAAATAGCACTTACGTTCTAACATGGGTGGAAGGTAAGCAATTTTACAACGAGTGACCTTCACTCTTGCTTTTCCACAAATGCTAAATGCTTTGGTATTGTGGTAGCTAAAGTTATTAATATAGTTTTACAAACAATATTATCACTATCTTTACAGAAACTAAGTAGTCAATGTTTGCAAAATAAGATAACTTAAATTTAATCAAGATGACTAAATAATAATATTAATTTATGATGTGTTTTGTCAAGATAAGAGAAGAATTATGTTTTTACATGTATTCTAAATGACAATATAGAAACATAAGTGTAACTTTTAACTAAATTTTTCTTGTGATGGTGACTTTCACCCCATGTCATGCCTCTCAAGCATGGAAAGTGTAAGTAGGGTGAACTGATAAATTTTTCATCATTCCGACTAAAATAAAAATAAGTGAATCTAAACTCATACAAATTCATTCAAAATTATCTTTTTCTAAGTCTACAATATATTAATAAAAACAAACAAAGGTCATGAGTGGAAACCCCTTTCATAACACTTTTTTTCTTTTAAGATCTGAACTTGTTTTTAACAAATTTTACTAATGAAAGGATTGACATGTTAATTAAAAATCAATTTGCAAACTTCATTACAATTTTATTACCATTATGTATCTCACTCTATTCTTAATATTTTTTAGGCTTAGATAAATTTTAGGTACCAAAATATATGACTTTTTAATATCCATTATCTTTTTTCTTAAATTAGATATCTAATAAATTGTAAATTTACCTTTCTAAAAAATATTTATTTATACTTTATCTTTACTTTAATGTTGATTCTTTGAGCTTATGTTTAAAATATATTGAAAATTCCTTATCTCGTTTATTTACTTAATTTTTTTTATATAAAAATTAATATGTTTTTAGTATTTTGTCATCATACACAATTAAAGAAAATGAATGGAGACATGAGTTGTAGAAAAGACTAAGATCAAAACATTTAACTTAGAAGCTACTCTTCCAAAAGTTATTGGGTACTAAAAAAAAAGAAAAATGGTGCACATATTAACACATAAAAATTCAGTAAATTTATTTTTAATTAAAAATATTTTTTACACAAAATAAAATTATATCGTTATTAAATTTGTTGATATTATAATATTTTGCAATTTGCATAGAAAGCTTATAAATAATGGCCTTTGATTTTATTTTCTTATATAGCAAATTAATTTCTATTTATTTGGGTGCCAAACGGGATTTAATTTCTTTTAATATTTTGGGATTATTATTTTTTTTGAAACAAATGTGAAATAGGTAGATTCTAAATTAAATTAAAAAATATGAAATAAATCTATATTTTAAGACATTATTTTTGTTTAAATTTAAATGTTAGAATCTGTTAATCTGTTTGACTATATGTCCTTTTTAGTTAGTGAAATGTGAAACTTATCACTTGTAGGGGTGTATTTTTTTATACCAAAACTTCATATATTTTATCCGTATTATCTTACTTATAACAGGTTTAAATGCACAAATGGAAGAAGGTGAAATAAATAAAACTGGATAAAAAGTAAAAATTATGATTTTTAAAAATATTGAAGTTGGATTTTAATATGAATTTTATTTTTTCTAAAAGATAAAATATAATAAAACAATTTTAAATTAAAAAAACTTGTTTTAAGACACAAGGTATTCCGACCAATGATTAAAGAAAAACTTGTGCAGGAAATTAAAATAGATTATTTAAAAATAATAAAGAAAATAGGTTGACTCTTAAGTCCTTTTATAGAAAATTCTTCTTTGATTTTCTTAAGATTATTATCCTTCAATTCTCTTTAAAATATTAAACTAAATCAAATAAGCGTTAATTAAATTTAACATAATCTTAACAATAAAACAAGTGTCGTCTAATGATATATTCAATATCTCGCGCTTCTAATGATATATTCAATATCTCGTGCTCTCTAAGTCTATTTTCAATGAGATGTATATCTTTTCATCTATATCTTTTTATCTTTTGATTGAGCGTATCTGATTAAAAATAATCAAATTAACTAAGAACATTAAAAAAAAAAATACTTTTTTAAAAAACATAGACTTTAAAAAGACCACAATTATTATAAAAGATGTAAAAAACAAAACTTTATTAAACAGAAACGTCAAATTCATTGTAAAATCACAAGAGAATCAACCAAAGATGTTTAGTCTTTTATGAAAGTACAAAGAATTACAAGAGAAAATAAAACTAAAATTTATGATATGCAATAGTGTATGTTTGTTATGTCTTTGGGGGTGAAGTTTTGATTGAATTAACAAAGTAACTATTAATTAGATCTTCCAAATTAATGGTGAAGTTTTAATTGCATTAACAGGTGACAACTTGATTGCAACATATAAAAAGTTGTATTGCCGGTGGGAGTTTAAGAACAATGAAAATTATACCAATTGCTCACAATTTTAACAATGAAAAAATCGTGTTAACTGAACGTGATTTTACTTAATAACTTAACTAAATTTGGACTAAACTCAAACAATTTTTAGTTTAATACTGAAACCGTACCTATATAACAATTTCTTTTTCTTTTCTTTTTAAGTGAAATCATGTTTAATTAATACGAATTTTTATATTGAAATTGTATGTGATTAACATAATTCACTCATTTTGATAATTTTAATTAGAAGTGAATGCGTTTACATATGGCAAACATGCTGAGTGAAGATTCAAAATCATCATCCACTACTTTCAACATTTTATACATAAATGCCAAATTGATTGTGAGACACTCTTTTTAAGGTGATGGCAGTCTGCATAGAAAGGCTTGCTGGAAGCAAACACGTTAATTGGGTTTGGGGTTTATGGATGCCTTATACTATGACAGATCAAAGGCATGCATTATTTTAAAAGATAAAATATAATAAAACAATTTTATTATTGGTGTGCATTAATCGAAGAGTAATTTGACCTTTCAGCTCTAGTAAGCAGTGACGTAACCGTTGTATGAAATCATCCATTACGTAAGCTCTATCCTACTCAATTTCTCTTCACGTCATTGTCCGTGAATTGCTGCACTCTTTTTAAGGTGATGCTCCTCTTGGCAGTCTGCGTAGAGAGGGTTGGTGGCAGCAAAAATCTCAGATCCAAGACATGCATTGGTGGATTCCTTAATTGGGTTTCCTTATATTATCTCATTGAGCGGTCTCTTCTGCAGTATGCAAAACTGATGCCAGCATGCTTCACATATTGAGATGCTCAAAGCTTAAGGGAAAAATGTGCAACTCCAATTCTTAGACAGGTAATCTCATGGTAGATTCATGCTTACAGACATTGTTGGTTTTAACTGAATTTATAGAGAATGAAAATAGTAGAAATGAATTGATAAACTAAGGTCTGCTTGTCTTTGCCCTCATAACAGAATTTTGTAACTGGGTTGTTTATTCTTAGGATACTTAATGGTGTGAGGAGTTATTTGGTGTGGTTGGTCTAGGTGTGGGATTCACATCAAATTTTAATTCATTGATTTCCTGTAATACAAAAGTGCTGATCTTTTTGTTTCGTACACCTACAGTTTTTGGACAACATATTTTAATCTTCTCAATGGATATCTGAATGGTGAGTTATGTTAATATATGACTTTTCTTTTGCATTTATGGAATGTCACTAAAGGTACAAAGTAAATAAATTTATTGGATAGACAATCATTGTAACAAAATTATGCAAATGAGTCCTGGTTGGGTCCTATCTTAATGTTCATGTTGTTATTAAAAGTAGGTCAACTCTAGAAGAGAAGGGTTGCTACTGGCCAGGCTAATGTATAATCGTTTATGCGTTTAAAAGACTCTAAATAAAATGATTTTCACAAAACTAAATTGTAGAGGTTTATCAGCATATACACTCTTATGATAGAAAAGTAGACAATACTTGTTTTATCACTCTTGATTGGGTACATAATGTCATTTTTGACAAAACTAGTAATCTTTCTTTGAAACTAAATACATGACATTAAGCTTTTTTTGCTTTATTTGACACCAAGTATTACTTATAAGAAATGTGTAATTGTTATATTGATGTTGTTTGTATTGTTTAGGCTTGAAGAATATTCTTGATTATGAATACTGGAACAATTTTTTGATTGTCAAAAAGTTGAAGGAGATATTCTAGTTAGTCTATTTATGTTTATCTTTAATATTGTTGTAGAAAGTTATTTCAAATACCTTTAATTCTTTCTTGTTAGTCTACTTATTTTTATCTTTGATTTATTGATATGTGTTGGAGATAGGAAAAGAAATTAAATGTAGAATGTGAGAATTATGTGAAGTTGAGAAATTTGGTTGATGGTACAATGATGACAATGACGATGATGTGTTTACTCTTGGTTAATTTCTTTGTTTTATGATTTAATCATTCAAATGTACCATAACATCAAGAAACAACACTAGTAGAAAAGACATTTAACCGCGGTTATACAAGGCTTACAATCGTGGCTCTGGAACCGCGATAGACCGAACTGTGTTAAAAAGTACTGAAGATACTACCGCGGTTGTATAACCGCGAGTGAAAGTATAACATACCACCGCAGTTCTTACTACAACCGCGATAGTAAAGTCAATGTTTTTTAGAATAATACCAGCTATTTGCTGCTGCCCCAATTATAGGCTGAGATACTCTTCTTTCTTCTTCTCAACCCTAACAATGAAGGGAGTTTTTTCCTGAAACATTAAATTAAATTAGTATCAAATCACTTGTTCAATAATCACCCAGCCAAACACTAAAAATATACATAAAAATTCAAAAATCAAGAAAACATTAATTCGCTTCTCATAAAAAATGAGAAACGAGAAAATTCACATCAAATCAAAGGAATAAGAGAAACAAATTTACCAAAAATAGGAGAAAATACTTGTAGTTACGTGCCACAACACAATTGACGACCCAAATGCAATGATGATCTATCTTCAGAACACACCTTTGGCCTAAAGAGAGGAGAAAATGGTGTGGCGATGGTGAATAATAGAAAGAGGAAGAGAGTTTGAAAGTGAGAGAGTTGCTTACAAATAGAGCAATGGTGGCAACGTTGCGGCTTGCCATTCTGGCATCGAGAGCAATAGGCCGGAGAGGGCGTTGGGGGTGTTGTCTCCAAATCGAAATCGGAGCGAAGTTGTTGGTGGTGTCTCCAGTTGTGAGGGACGGAACCAGGATCGTTGAGTACGACCATGAGGTAGGACCAGGTTAAGAGTATAAGGAGAATGTGAAAGAGGAGGAGAATGAAGAAGGCAAAGAAGAAGGAGGGGGGAGCGGAGAGGAGAGCGGAAGAGGAAGAGGAGGTTACGTTTCTCTTATTCTTTAGCAGCTTTCTTCGATTGTTGTGCCTACCACTGCTTTCTTCCTTATGGTTATCCTGAACCCTAAATAGATAAATTATTTTTGTGCCTACTACCGCGGTTTTGGAAACAACCGCAGTGGTATCTCTCTGTAGTAATTTTTTTTAATATTTGTGTGTCTACCACCGTGGTTCTGGAAACAACTGCGGTGGTATCGTTGCACTTAATTTCAAAAATGTCACAGTGCTTCTTTTCAATGCGGTTCTCTGTTAACCGCGGTGATATTGTGCTGTGAAATGTCATTTTTCTACTAGTGCAAAGGTGCAAACTGAAAAAGAAAGAGTAAACACAAAAACACATCATCACCATTAATACCATTAAACAAATTTCTTACTTTTGTATAATTTCCACATTCTCTTATGTGAATGGATTTTGAGAGTTACCTTGTAACATAACTTATCCACCTATGTAACTTTTCAATTTCTAAAGTGCACTACCTTATTGTTCAAAAACCTAGGCTTGATTTTGTAGTATTAGAATAACTTTTCTCTTCAACATTAGATGAACAAATACCAATCTTTCAATTGCAAAAGCATTCATCATACAAGATATAAAGCAACAATATCTACCCAATCTTTAGGAAAGATAACATGCATGATGCATAATTCATGAATATCCATGACACACCTTTTAGAATTATTCCCTCCAACTCGAGCATCCCTATGTGCGTTTCATCAAATCAAATTTACTTCTTATCTTTGTAAGAAGAGCATCATACTCATCTATTGGAAAAGGAGACAAAATTGAAGGAACAACTTTTGCCTTCTCATTAAAAATCTATCTGGTTCTTGGTCTGAAAGAAATAGATATTCTTAATTTGATCAAAACACATAATAGAGTATGTGTAGGTAATTTTGTTTTGTAAGTAAATTAATGCTCTTAACAAGGCCAAAATGGAAAATTTAGATTTCTATTGTGTAAACTTTAATGTTGCTATTGTAAGGGTTGGCATTTGTTCTTCTAGTGTTAAAGAAAAAAGTGGTTCTCATGTTATGAGAATCAAGCCCGAGTTTATAGACCATAATGGTCAAACTTTTTGGAAGTTGGAAAGCTATAAGGATGAATATGTTGTTCTGTCTCAAGGTAATTTTCAAACTCCACACGCCTAATTTATTTTGAATGATGTTATCATTATGACTTGGGCTCTAGCAAGTTTTTTCAAAAGAAAACAACATGCGGATATCAAAATACATGATGAGATTGTTACTTCACCTAAAGAAAGTTGGTTTGTTTATAGTCCTGCGAAAAAAAGACGAGGTTGATAAATATACTTCCTCAAGGTGAGTTCTTTTCTTAAACCTTAGTGGATTATTTTTATGGTTTCAAATTTTGTACATGATATTAGAAAGTTTAATTCTTTATATTTTGTTAATGAACATGTAAGTAAATAGTTAACAAAGCTAGTTTCCCTGTGTGGAATATGTTTTGAGAGAGAAGTGATGGTCCTTAAATGCATTTTTTAGAAGCTAGCTTTGTTAACTATTTACCTTCATGACAAAATATAAAGAATCAAACTTTCCAATATCATGTAGAGAATTTGAAACCATAAAAATAATCCGCTAAGGTTTAAGAAAAGAACTCACTTGAGGAAATATATTTATCAACCCTCGTCTTTTTTCGCAGGATTATAAACAAACCAACTTTCTTCAAGTGAAGTAACAATCTCATGTATTTTGATATCTGCATGTTGTTTTCTTTTAAAAAACTTGCTAGAGCCCAAGCCATAATGATAGCATTCAAAATAAATTAGGCGTGTGGAGTTTTAAAATTATATGAGACAGAACAACATATTCATCTTTGTAGCTTTCCAACTTCCCAAAAGTTTGACCATTATCGTCTAGAAACTAGGGCTTGATTCTCATAACATGAGAACCACTTTTCTCTTTAAGATTAGAAGAACAAATGCCAACCCTTACAATAGCAACATTGCAGCTTAACCAATATAAATCTAAACTTTCCATTTTGGCCTTGTTAAGAGCATTAATTTACTTACAAAACAAAATTACTTACACATACTCTATTTTGTGTTTTGACCAAATTAAGAATATTTATTTCTTTCAGACTAAGACCCAGATAGATTTTTAATTAATGGATTTAAATTAAGAAATTAAACATCTATCCAGGATGTTGTGTAAGTGAACATTATTGTGTAAGAAAAGAAATATGATATAAAATGATAAAAACATTGAGTAGTATATAACGCAGACAAAATTATTGTAAAACCTAAGACTAAACCTATGTACCAACAAATGTTTGGCATATATATTATCTCTTTTTCATCTTGTGATCACAAAACAAAATCCACATTTTATTTTATAGTAATGATGTGGCAACTACTAATAATGTGTTTATCAAGTATTTCTTCATATTTATCTTTGTGTAAGTTTTATTAGGTTCTTGATCTCAAGGAAGGAGAAGCTAAAGTCATATTAGAAGAACTAGTATGTAAACAAAAATGCATGGAGAAAGCACGTTAGTTATTGAATTTCTTACTAGAGTGTTGGCGTTGATCCTAGACTGATGACTTTACTTTTTTTTTTTGTATTGTTCTTTTGTTTTATTACTTTCTCTATTTGATCGCAGTCGTTTCACAAGCAAATTAAAAGAATTTTCGTGTCAACTGCTTAATGCAGTGCTAGACCATCTATCACCAAAATGATGGCAGTATAGATATGATAAGGTTAACCCCATGTCGTCTTGCAACGAATCCAATAGTAAATTCAGTCAATCAATGTTTAAAACTTATCTACAGTAAGAAAAGTTAGTAATAATAGTAAATTAAAGATGGGGTTTAAGGATTGTTGTGCAAGAAATTAAAATAGATGGTTTAAACATAATAATAAAAATAGGTTGACTCTTAAGTTCTTTCATTGCAAATTCTTCCTTGATTTTCTTAAGATTATTATACTTCAATTCTCTTCACAAATTTAATTATTAGATATTATCCATGCAATTATCAAATGTTTCCTTATATGCCAAAGATTAATTTTGTGAATACCTTCTTTCCAGTAAAGTTGTAGTTTTGCCATCTTCCAATTTCTTTTAGATATTTTGTTTTCAAATTCAGTTTTAGATACCAACTCATAATAATTGAATCTGTTAAAAAAGATATTGCAAAATATTTGAAAGATATTTGCTCTAAATCAAGTAAGAATTGCAGAGGATCATCTATGTACAAAATCTAAAGAATATCATGCAAAAGATTGATTACATTTGGAACCTATAGAATCTCTGTAAATAAGCAACAACAAGAAAAGTAAGAGAGTATGCTTAAAATTCAAATTTAACCAATAATCTCAATTAAAGTCCAATTAATCTAGATCGAGTAAATATTATTTAGAATAATGAATTTATTCTCAAGTACAGTCTAAGAAAGTTAGAATTAAACACTGTAAGTGTGAATAAAAATATTCACATCACTACTTTATCCTTCCTTTTATCTTTTGTCTTTTGTTTTCTTATTTTTGTTGTCTTGATATCATTTAAAATGGTTGAAAACTTAATCTATGTCTAGGAAACTCAGGAGTTATATTTAGGAAGAAAATTCACCGCATGCAAAAGAAGTGAAAGATGCAAAACTTAAGATTATAGTTGTATATGGATTATCGTTGTTGTTCCATTGTGTTCATAATAATTCTATGTGCATGTTATGTGTAGATACAATGTCTTGAGCAAAAGATACAGAATGAGAAATCCAAAGTTGTTCCTTTGCGATGGAGGAGTGTGATGTAATTACAAAGATAAGAAGTGAGGTTGATGAAGCACACTGGGATGCTTAGGTTAAAGGGAACAATTCAAAAAGTAAGTCATCCTAAATCGATTATAGTTTAAGCGTCATCCATGCTATGTTTTATAAAGTTCTCCATTTACATTTTCTTTGGTTAAAATATTTTTTTAACCAAAATATTTTAGTGTAGTACAAAAATCCATGATTCAAAGTTATTGTAGTTGTAAACAAGTAATCATTAGCAGAAGATCCTCAAAAGAAAAATAAAATGTTTGGTTTTGATTTATGATCACATTAGGATGAAAAGAGCTAATATGTATGGCAGACATATGCTGGTACATAATTTTGTTTGTGTTATATACTGCTCAATGCTTTTATCGTTTTATATTTTGTTTCTTTTCTTACACAACAATATTCAGTTACACAATATCCTGGACCATGTTTAATTTCTTAGTTTACATTCATCAATTTCGTATTTTAGTAAACATCTAGCTAGGTCTTGGTCCAAAAGAAATAAATATTTTTAATTTAGTTGAAATATAAAATAGAGTACCCAGGTAAATAAATCAATGCTCTTAACAAGGCCAAAATGAAAAGTTTGGATTTATATCTTCTAAGATTTAATGTTGTTATTACAAGGTTGACTTTTGTTCTTATAATGTTAAAGAGAAGAGTGAGTGGTTCTCACCATATGAGAATCAAGATAATGGTAAAACTTTTTGGAAGTTGGAAAGCTACAAGGATGAATGAATATGTTGTTTTGTCTTAAGGTAATTCTCAAAATCCACACAATATTTTTTTTCCGAATGATCATACCATTATGGCTTGGTCTCTAGTTTCTTTAAAAGAAAGTGACCTTCATATATTAAAATACAAGATGAAACTGTTACTTCATAGGAAGAAAGCTAGTTTGTCTATAGTTTTGCAAAGAAGGATGAGGATGATAATATATTTTCTTAAGGTGAGTTATTTTCTTAAATTTTAGTGGATTGTTGTTCTGGTTTCAGATCCTATAGATGATAGTGGACAGTTTGCATCTTTATATTTTGTCAATGAACAATATATTTTGAGAGAAAAGTGATCACCCTTAAATCATATTATTTTATCTATTAATTAAGACACTTAAAGTTTTATAATTTAATCATGATGTGATATTTTATAATAAGAACCTTTATAAGAAGATTCATTAACCGTAATTATTATGATAGGAAGAGGAACCATCTCCGTGTGGATGAAGCTTCATCGATCTTTGTCTTCCAAGCACATTATAATTTGTTGCAGACTTAGGATTTGCAATAGCGGTAGTAGTTTTGATTCAGTTCTTTATCTTGTTTACAAGAAAGTTAATGAATGTTGTGAAAGAAATAATCAAATTAGGGTTTTCAATTTAGTCTGATTATGGCATATGAGTACATCATATTATATATAAGATAAAAGGATTAGAACCTGGAATAGAAGAAGAGCTTTGATTCATTATCTTGTTGTTTCTGTCCTTTCCTGATTAATGGTCTCTGCAAAGAATGAAGAGACAAGAGTGTGTACAAACTGCTCCCAAGGCCAGCTGCGTATACAAAGACCAGCTGCGTATACAAAGAACTGTCTTCTTTATTCTTTAATAGGATAGAATAAAGACTGACTCTGGACAGTTGTAGGGATTCTTCTATATATTATTAATTAATAATGGGCTCAGCCCACCTATTATCAGTTGACCCAATAAATATTCACATAATATAAATAATATTATTTTATGTAACCAAATAAATAATAACAATAAAATAATTAATAACAATAATTGCTATTTAATATTATGGCAAATAAGTTAATCTATAGAAATTACTAATTTATGTATGTCCACAAAATAATTAATCCAACAATCTCCCACTTGGACAACATAAATTAGGTCACAATATTGAAAAATAATCTAGAACAACTCACAACATGTGACCATAATAAGATGCCAAAATATTACAACATTCATAACCAAAAGATCCAAAATGAAATATGTAAGTTTCTTATCACTGCAGAAAATCACACTCGAAGGAGTGATGATATCATACAAAAATGAAACACCTACATTTCAGTGACCTTTATATAAATATGAAATATACAATTATGTCCCAATCATCTGCCCAAGATGCTATATGAGATTAAAACAATCTCACCATAATAATAATTTGAGACTGGGTCCAAAATGTCTCAAAGTTATGCCATAACATCAATTGCGCAAATCATAATAAACAAAATATGACAATACAAAATAGACAATTATATGTCTCAATCATCTGCCCAAGATGCTATGAGATTAAAACAATCTCACCACAATAACAATTTGAGACTGGGTCCAAAATGTCTCAAAATATGCCATAACATTAATTGTACAAATCAGAATAAACAAAATATGACAATATAAAATAGACAATTATATATCTCAATCATTCGCCCCAGATGCTATATGAGATTAAAACAATCTCACCATAATAACAATTTGAGACTGGGTCCAAAATGTCTCAAAATTATGTCATAACATTAGTTGCGCAAATCAGAATAAACAAAATATGGCAATACAAAATAGACAATTATATGTCTCAATCATTCGCCCAAGATGCTATATGAGATTAAAACAATCTCACCACAATAACAATTTGAGACTGAGTCCAAAATGTCTCAAAATTATGCCATAATATTAATTGCGCATATCAGAGTAAACGAAACATGGCAATACAAAATACTTGTCGTCACAACAATAAATGATTATTGTCAATCATTTCAATAATACGACAATACAATAAATGAGGTTCAAAAGAGAAGTACATATCTAACAAAGAAAACTCCCACTAAACCAATACATCAAAAGACCTCATTATACCTGGGTTACGTGCTCAACAAAGACTTTATCAGTCAATCCTTTAGTTAAGGGATCTGCAATTATAAACTCTATGGGAATATGCTCAAGTATCGTCCAAGCACATTATCAACAAAAACAATATCAAGACGTGTGCAAACTTGAACATACATAAGAGTGTCAATAGCGGAAGCATATGAAATTTGTGCAATTTCACAATTATTATAAGGACATTGGGATTTAGAAAACTTCTCACCTAATCCTCATAATTAGTTCCATTCAGCTTGATCAAGGAAACTATTTAGGCAAAGCTGGAATAGAACGTATCAACAATAGCAAATTAACCCACATATTTTGTTGAGCTTTCAATATCATATTCTTTTAAAGCTAATATCGAGAGTATATTGAAAATCTTAAGAATATAATAAACCATTCATCAAGAATTATGTTAAAAAAAATAAAAAACAAACAAACCGAAGGGTAAGTTTATTATTAATATAAATCATAATGCAACAATAAGAACAATAATGTTCAACAATAGAATAATGCACTTAACATAAGTGAGATTAAAATTATGTAAGACATCCAACAATATTCACAAAATTGATATTTCTTCACAATCTGTCACGCAAAGACGAGGTCTCAATCATGAAAAATACCCAACAATACAAAATTGATATCTTATCACAAACCGTCCCGCGAAGGCAAGCTCTCAATCATGAAAAATATCCAACAATACAAAATATATATCTTATCACAATCCGTCCCGCGAAGGCGAGCTCTCAATCATGAAAAATATCCAACAATAAAAAATTGATATCTTATCACAATCCGTCTCGCGAAGGCGAGCTCTCAATCATGAAAAATATCCAACAATAAAAAATTGATATCTTATCACAATCTGTCCCACGAAGGCAAGCTCTCAATCATGAAAATATCCAACAATAAAAAATTGATATCTTATCACAATCCGTCCCGCGAAGGCGAGCTCTCAATCATGAAAAATATCCAACAATACAAAATTGATATCTTATCAGAATCTGTCCCGCGAAGGCGAGCTCTCAATCATGAAACATATCCAACATTAAAAAATTGATCTCTTATCACAATCTGTCCAGCGAAGGCAAGCTCTTAATCATGAAAAATATCCACCAATAAAAAATTGATATCTTATCACAATCCGTCCCGCGAAGGCGAGCTCTCAATCGTGAAAAATATCCAACAATAAAAAATTGATATCTTATCACCATCCGTCTCGCAAAGGCGAGCTCTCAATCATGAAAAATATCCAACAATAAAAAATTGATATCTTATCACAATCTATCCCGTGAAGGTGAGCTCTCAATCATAAAAAATATCCAACAATACAAACTTGATATCTTATCACAATCCGTGTCGCGAAAGGCGAGTTCTCAATCATGAAAAATATCCAACAATAAAAAATTGATATCTTATCACAATCTGTCCCGCGAAGATTAGCTCTCAATCATGAAAAATATCCAACAATACAAAATTGATATCTTATCACAATCCGTCCCACGAAGGCGAGCTCTCAATCATGAAAAATATCCAACAATAAAAAATTGATATCTTATCACAATCTGTCCAGCGAAGGCAAGCTCTTAATCATGAAAAATATCCACCAATAAAAAATTGATATCTTATCACAATCCGTCCCGCGAAGGCGAGTTCTCAATCATGAAAAATATCCAACAATAAAAAATTGATATCTTGTCACAATCTGTCCCGTGAAGGCGAGCTCTCAATCATGAAAAATATCCAACAATAAAAAATTGATATCTTATCACAATCTGTCCCGTGAAGGTGAGGTATCAATCATGAAAAATATCCAACAATACAAATTTGATATCTTATCACAATCCGTGCCGCGAAGGCGAGCTCTCAATCATGAAAAATATCCAACAATATTACCAAAATACATCTAGATTATAAATGCTCAATAAAATATATAATCAAAACCATAAACAAAGTGTCCAAGACATATTGTACAGATTTGTACAAACTCTTACTACTCATTATTAAAACATGAAACCTCATACAAAAATATCAAATGACATTAGCAGGTACTCAAGTAGCAACCCATGACTTAATAGTTAGATTCACCCTTCGTCAGTAACACCAGTGAAATGTAAATTTCATGTATAAAGTATAACCATAAACCCTAAAATAAAAATACATTGTGACTACAATATAAATTACAAGTACTAGTAAACCTCTGTATTTTATATCTTTACTTATAAGAGGTTTCTAGTGCTAAGGGTTTAAATTTGAGATATTCTCTTCGACTTTTCAATATCTAAATGATGGTAAGTGCAAGCAAGCACCACAACATATAAAGAAAATACACAATCAAATAAGCCATAATCAAAATATTAAAAATTGAATCGCATGGCAATACACTATAAAACCTCGAATAAAATGACAAAGCGCCACCCAAAGAATCATACTCATATAAAACAAAATTTAACAAGGATCATAGAAACAACGCAAGGCACACTTCCATCTTCTTTTCATATTTCACTGTTTGCAATTCCTATAATTTCCCTTTGATAGATTTCAATTATATACATTATCTTCACATTAGGGAAAATAAAAGTCACGACATCACAAAACACGAAGATAGAATAAATTGTGCTATAATAAAATTATATATTGCATCATTAAAAAAAATTATAATTTTTTTTTTGAATTTAGGTTTCATCAAATTGGGAGAAAAAAAATATTGTTAATAGATCATTGTAAGTACAAATTTGATTAGAAAAATCTCACAGCCATAACCAAAACTAAACCTGGCTTTGATACCAATTGAAAGAAATAATCAAATTAGGGTTTTCAATTTAGTCTGATTATGGCATATGAGTACATCATATTATATATAAGATAAAAGGATTAGAACCTGGAATAGAAGAAGAGATTTGATTCATTATCTTGTTGTTTCTGTCCTTTCCTGATTAATGGTCTCTGCAAAGAATGAAGAGACAAGAGTGTGTACAAACTGCTCCCAAGGCCAGCCGCGTATACAAAGAACTGTCTTCTTTATTCTTTAATAGGGTAGAATAAAGACTGACTCTGGGCAGTTGTAGGGACTCTTCTATATATTATTAATTAATAATGGGCTCAGCCCACTCTATTATCAGCTGACCCAATAAATATTCACATAATATAAACAATATTATTATGTAACCAAATAAATAGTAACAATCAAATAAATAATAACAATAATGACTACTTAATATTATGGCAAATAAGTTAATCTAGAGAAATTACTAATTTATGTATGTCCACAAAATAATTAATCCAACATGTTCGCCTTTATTTTATTTTATTTTCCTGAGTTTATTTTAAATCTCATTTACTTGGATGGTTAGTTTTGATTCAGTTCTTTATCTTGTTTTTTGATAATTATTTTAAAGAAGTATTAAATAAATACTAAAATAATTATAAAATATTTGGTATTTGGGTGTCACTTTCAACCAATAGACTCTGAGAAAATTCTTTTTACTAAGTGGTCTTTTATACATGAGAAATGCCAGTATAGTGTCCTCACAATTTTGTGAGTCCAAAACCATGCAAGTTCACTTACAACTTTTCCATGACATTTTCTTAGTTAAAATTTTGAACTTCTATTAAGCAAAGAATGAATTTGCACTTTAAAAGTCCTTTACAGACTTTAAAGCAAAAATTAACTTAATCTTTTATGAAGTATTATTTTATAATTGTTTATTTTGCATTTGATATAAACATTAACTAAGATCTCTCGAAATTTCTCTCATGGGTCTAGATGTGTTTAGTAAAAGAAAAAAACAAGAGCCAAATAGCTTCACCAATAAAAGAATAATAATTATTTTTTAAAATCATTAAAATCAAACAGGAATATATATATATATATATATATATATATATATATATATATATATATATATATATATATATATATTTGATATTGTAACTAATCATGTTTTAAAATATTCTCCATAACTAACATCTGAATATTCAATTAAGCATATTTATTCTTAGTTTTCATTTCTTTGTCGACCTTGCCTCGTCTTCATTTTAGAGTCTTGTTTCCCTTCTTTTCTTGAGAGGTAGGTCCGCTTCCTATTATTTCTTCGTCATTGTTTGTTCTTTTTTCGTTCATTTTTCCAACTTATCTTCTTATATTTTATCAAAATTTTTTCCAACTTATCATCTTATATTTTATAAAAAATTTCATGTTAGGGTCATTCTTTGTGTGCCCTTAGACTAATCCCGATTTGCTAAAAGAGACTTCTTCCTTCACTTCTGGTCAATCCCCATAACCGCTCTACGTGACTCTCAACCCTTTAGTAAGAGCTATGAACATGATGTTATCGTTGTACTCTGGTGTAGACGAACCAGTTTGTAGAGATAACGAAGAGAACTCCGAAGCCCTTTTTGTTTGTTTTATGTTACTAATTTTACTACAATAGGGCTCAAACTTTATTAGATAATTTATTAGATAATTTTGAGAAGGGGGTTTTAACCCTATTGAATGTTGCTCCTGCCCAATGTTTCTTTTGAGAAGCAATGTTGGTGGCTAAAACCTTCTCACGCTATTCCAGTCTTGTTATAAGAATTTTTAAAGTAATTTTGTAAAGATCCGAACATTAAATCGTTTCCCTTTGCTCCTTGATGGCTTTCTTTTGTAGTGGTGGCCAACCCGTCACCCACAAGGAGCAAGGTCCCCTGGTGACCTTGAAGAGGTTGAGCGTAAGAATTGCATCTTCTTAGATTTAGTTTCTTTTTCTCTCTCATGTATATCTCATTTAATTTTAAATTAATTAAGTAAAATTTACTTACTGTTTTTTCTCTTTTTCTCTCTCATATATATCTCATTTAACTTTAAATAAATTTTGTTATAACCATAATTTAAATTTAAGATTTTTATTATTTTATTTATTAATATAATATTTTAAGATATACAACATTAGTAAAGTATAATTAATTGAAAAAAAAAGTTTATATTGTGGAGAGAAAACAGCAATTATAAACCATACTTATAATTTTCCAAAATACTGAAATTATGCTTAGTATTTATAAATTATTATTTTCATCTTCTTTTATTCATTTTTTCTTTTATAACAAAGAATCTCTTATGATTTTTTGTTATTTTCCTGTCAAATTATTTTCTACATGAAAGCTAAATCTTAAATATTTGTAATTTCTATTTATTATTTGTTATTTTCCTGTCAAATTATTTTCTACATGAAAGTTAAATCTTAAATATTTGTAATTTCTATTTATAATGTAATGTGATTTTGCTTTTTTATAACTTAATTTTTTTTAATATTTATTAATGAAGCAAAAATAAATAATATAATAGAAGAAGGTAATATAATAGAAGAAGAATAGAAGAAAGTGAGTAAAAAGAAACTACCGGAATAAAAATTCTTATTTTATTAATTTAAAATTAAAAAGGGTATTTTATTAATTTTCATAACAGGTTGACTGGCGCGTTTTCAAACAACTTTTCGAAAAACAAAAATGTTTTCAATCACTTTTGCTAAAGATTTTCAAAAGAGCTTCTTGGAAAGAAAACCCTTTAGTGAGAAAAGATTTATCAAAGTTTGTGAAATTCATAATCATTTCTCATTTGTTAAGAAAAGCCTTTTGTGATCTTCTTTTTCTCTTACTCTTTTGATTTACGAACTGTTTTTAGTATTACTGTATTCTGCTGTTAAGAATAACCTATTAAATTTCTAAACAGATTCAAAATATTCATTCTGGGGAGCCTTTTTAATCTGTTAAAATTGAAATTTAACCTGTTGTATTCCAATCATTTTACTATAGCATTTGTATCTTGGTTTCTTGGGTGATTTTACTTGCATCTTTGGATCTGACTTAATCTCCAGTAACTTTTGTGATTTAAACTAGTTTGTTCCTTTAAGTACTGTCATATAAAAATTAGTTTATCCATTAATTTTGTAAAACTGTTTTGTTGATTGGTTGATTCTTAATCATAACCTGACTATTTTGTTTTTGCCTATAATTGCGTTAGACTGTTTTCCTGGTTTCTCCATTTTTGATTCGTGTTGCAGCCTGTAATATTCTGATACAGTTTTCTATATTCATAATTGATTTCTCAAGTTTTATCCTTTCTTGGTTTATTGTCTTCAGTAATTCTGTCAAGCCAAAATTGCATCATAAGTTTTCTATGAATTGCTTAGTTAAAAATTTGAACTTGTGTTGAGCAAAGAAGTAACTTGTGACTTTAAGAGTCATTTACAGGTTTTAATGTAAAAATTAACTTGTTAATCTTTAAAAGTTCAATTTATTAACATTTTGTTTTTGATATAAACTTTTAATAAGATCTCTCAAAATTTCTCTCTAAACATAACTCATTATTATCATTTTTTTGTTATTCTACATCATTTACACAATAATATTAAATTTTTTAATTATTTATTAAAATTCTACTTCATCAATCAATTCTTTCAACATATACCACTGTAATTCAACATTTTAAACCTATGTTCTATTTAAAACATCCTTTATAAATTAAATTCATTTTTAAAAAATTGAACAAAACTTCAAATTTTTATTGCCCTTCACAAATAAATTTCCTTATTCAATCCTACTAAAGTTAATTCCTACTTTAAAGTATTAAACCAAACTTTACAGTTTTAATTTCTACTTTAAACTATTTTATTTGTCGTTTAAAATATTAAATACTAATTTAAAACTATAATCACTACTTTGAAAATATTAATCCTTATTTCACATTTTAAAATCATATTAAGAAAATATTAAATATTAATTTAAAAATATAATCTGTAGTTTTAAATTTAACTTCTTGCTTTAAAATATTAAACCTATATTTTTTAAGTAACTTACATAAAATATATAAAAAAATTATAAGTATAAATTGAATTATTAGAGTCAACTGTTCAAAGTTTAATATGTAATTTAAGATAGTAGTATCTTAGTTTAAAATTTTAAGTATCTACCATTTCATTACCTCACGAAAACATCACTAGAAAACATAATTAATTTTGAATTAATACAGTTCAACATTAAACTTAAAATTTCTACAAACATACATAGTAAGTAACTCTTTTAAAAAAATTTAGTATAATCAATTATAAGTTGTGATTTTGTGAAACTTTTCCAAACGTATTTTAATAGAGTTTTTATAAAATCAACCTTACTTTCATGTATATAAAAAATAACAAGCCATAAGATAAAAACATTTAACTTAGAAGCTACTCTTCCAAAAGTTATTGGGTACTCAAAAAAAGAAAAATGGTGCACATATTAACACATAAAAATTCAGTAAATTTATTTTTAATTAAAAATATTTTTTACACAAAATAAAATTATATCATTTTTAAATTTTTTGATATTATAATATTTTGCAATTTGCAGAAAGCTTATAAATAATGGCCTTTGATTTTATTTTCTTATATAGCAAATTAATTAATATTTATTTGGGTGCCAAACGGGATTTAATTTCTTTTAATATTTTGGGATTATTATTTTTTTTTTTGAAAAAATGTGAAATAGGTAGATTCTAAATTAAATTAAAAAATATGAAATAAATCTATATTTTAAGACATTATTTTTGTTTAAATTTAAATGTTAGAATCTGCTAATCTGTTTGAGTATATGTCCTTTTTAGTTAGTGAAATATGAAACTTATCACTTGTAGGGGTGTATTTTTTCATACCAAAACTTCATATATTTTATCTGTATTATCTTACTTATAACAGGTTTAAATGCTCAAATGGAAGAAGGTGAAATAAATAAAAATGGATAAAAAGTAAAAGTTATGATTTTTAAGAATATTGAAGTTGGATTTTAATATGAATTTTATTATTTTAAAAGATAAAATATAATAAAAAAATTTTAAATTAAAAAAACTTGTTTTAAGACACAAGGTATTCAGACCAATGATTAAAGAAAAATTTGTGCAAAAAATTAAAATAGATGATTTAAAAATAATAAAGAAAATAGATTGACTCTCAAATCTTTTCATAGAAAATTCTTTCTTAGTTTCCTTTAAGGTTAGGTTATTATCCTTCAATTCTTTTCAAAATGTTGAACTAAATCAAACAAGCGTTAATTAAATTCAACAGAATCTTATCAATAAAACAAGTGTCATCTAATGATATATTCAATATCTCGCGCTCTCTAAACGTATATTCAATGAGATGTATATCTTTTATCTTTTGACTAATTGAATTAACTAAAAACTTTAATTAAGGAAAAATAATTGAATTCTCAATAAACATTCCAAAACAAATACTTATTTAAAAAAACATATACTTTAAAAAGACCAACAATATAACACAATTGTTACATAGGATGTAAAGAACAAAACTTTATTAAATAAAACCTTAAAACATTAAATTCATTGTAAAATCACAAGAGAATCAATCAAAAGGTGTTTAACACAAGAATTACAAAAAAAAAAAAAAAATAAAACTAAAATTTATGATATACAATCTTTGTTATGTCTTTGATAGTGAAGTTTTGAGTGCATTAACAAAGCAACTATTATTTTAGAGGATGTGGGACTACAATCAGTTCTTCCAAATTGGTGGTGAAGTTTTAATTGCATTAACAGGTGACAACTTGATCCCAACATATAAAAAGTTGTATTGCCGGTGGGAGTTTAAGAACAATGAAAATTATACTAATTGCTCATAATTTTAACAACGAAAGAAAAAATCGTGTTAACTGAACATGATTTAACTTAATAATCTAATTAAATTTGGACTAAACTCAGATAATTTTTAATTTAATACTGAAACCGTAGCTATATGACAATTTCTTTTCGTTTTAAGTGAAATCATGTTTGATTAATATGAATTTTTATATTGAAATTGTATCTAATTGACATAATTAACTCATTTTGATAATTAACTTTTTTTTATCCATTTTATCTAAATAAATTATTCCATTTTAAGAAATTTTCTTTATTTGTATGTATATATACTTATTCAATTATTTAGGAGCAAATACTGGTTTATATAGAAAGGTCTTCATGGTTTTGTAATTTGGTATAAGGATTTTTTTCTAAAATCTTTTGTCATGGTAAACCATGACCAACTATATTGTTTCGGTTAATTTTTTTTTTCGATTTCTTTTTAATTAGAAATGAATGCATTTACATATTGCAAACATGCCGAGTGAAGATTCAAATTCATGATCCACTACTTTCAACATTTTATACATAAATGCCAAATTGATTGTGAGACACTCTTTTTAAGGTGATGGCAGTCTGCATAGAAAGGCTTGCTAGAAGCAAACACGTTAATTGGGTTTAGGGTTTATGGATGCCTTATACTATGACAGATCAAAGGCATGCATTGGTGTGCATTAATCGAAGAGTAATTTGACCTTTCAGCTCTCGTAAGCAGTGACGGTAACCGTTGTATGAAATCATCCATTACGTAAGCTCTATTCTACTGAATTTCTCTTCACGTCATTGTCCATGAATTGTTACACTCCTTTTAAGGTGATGCTCCTCTTGGCAGTCTGCGTAGAGAGGGTTGGTGGCAGCAAAAATCTCAGATCAAAGACATGCATTGGTGGATTCCTTAATTGGGTTTCCTTATATTATGTCAGAGCAGCATCACGGAGGAGCCATGGAGAGGGTTGGTGGCTGTAAAAATTTGGTTTCCTTATATTTTCTCAGAGCAGCATAGCAAAATTTTAATACTGATCAATTTCCATATATTATCTAATAATTGCTCATTCATTAAAAAATCTTAAAAAAGGTACTTTTAAACTCTTCCTTACCAAGACATAGTCTTTTCTATACATGCATAACAATATATAGGGTTCGTTGTATAGATTCTTGCAAATAGGAAGAAATATACATAAGACATAATTCTATAAGACATATAATTCTATACTTGGGGGATATTTTTGCTATACTTTCATAATTTTCAAAAAGAAAAGCTATACAGAATTTACTAGGCAAGAAAAAAAAACAAAACTAAGCAGAGAATAAGGGAACGCATTTGAACCAAACCTGAGATTTTGAGAGTGATCCGTCAACTATGGTCTTCGAGGATGATTCAACTGTCAAGTTGTCAGAACTTTGGTGGACACAAACAAAACGGAATATCCAAGATGGTAATAACAAATAACAAAATGAGCTATATGACTGTGATCCTCCTTCCAGATATCTTCAGAATTTGTTCTTTATTTAAGCTTAGAGAGGGTCAATTCAACTTGACGCAATGACTCTTTTGTAGCCGGTTTCTCTAAACGATGCAAGAGATCAGAGCCAAGATTGAAAATCTTCATAACTTGGTCATGCAAATCAGTAGCTTTACACGTTTGGAGAATATTATCAACATGCGAAATCATGTTAGTCCTCCCATCACAACGTTGACAATTCATCCAGCATAATAGGTTTTTCAACTTTGCCAACCAATAAACATTGGAGAGCACATCCAATATGAGCAACGTGACCACATATTCCCTTTCTAGCATTGAGGTGTAATGGAGGTGCATGGGCGAGGCATGACTTGCGAGAAGGTGCGGACTGGAAGGTACATGGCGGGAGCATGGTGGACTTTGGCTAGCGGAGGTGCAGTAGGGGGTGTTTGGTGGTCTTGACTTGCGAGGTGCAATGGAAGCATGGTGGCATAGTACAAAGAGGCGCATGGCAGCGCTATGCCTTTGTCGAGAGTATGGTTTTTGGTGGCTGTGGAGGCATGGTAAGTGGTGGTATTGCCCTTTCCTTGGCTGTAACAACTTTTTGTTTAGCTTCCTTCACTTCTTTTTGGAAGACTTGAATTTTTCTCTTGCATATAATTCCTCAGTTTCGTAAACAAATTAAACAAGTTTTTTACCACTTTAAATGATGTTACCACGAGAAAAAAGAGTAAAAAAAGCAAGAGAATAAGAGAAGCATAAAGTAGTGAGGGTAATAAAGAAAAAATAAGAATGCAGAAAGTAGAATATTTTCTAACTGGACTTGAAATACTTACTTGGTGTTCAAAGCTTCGTCACAAAGAAAAGTCATTAGTTTAAACTTTTAGACCAATCTAACTTATAATATCCATTGATGCCTTCTTAGAGTTAATCGAAAGGAAAATCATTTAACATATGATAAGATTCAATAATTAAATCTCCTAGATGTTTCAACCATCAATTATTTCAATTTACAGTAGGTAAGGATCGAGACTTACACCAACTAGAAATGAAAGTAATTCATAGTTGAAACATTGGAGGATTTAATTATGAAATCTTATAATGTACTAAATGATTTTTCTTTGGATTGGCTTCAAGAAGCCTTCAATGGATATTATAAGTTGGATATAATAAATATGAACTTATGATTGTTCTTAATGATGAAGCTTTGAACATTGTGCAAGTATTTCAAGTCTACTTAGAAAATAATCTTTTTTCGTGTATTCTTCTTTGTCTTTATTACCCTCATAACTTTATCCTTTTTTTTTTCTCTTACTTTGTTTTCTATGGTTAAGTTGCATGAGTTTTTGCATTCCATTGTTTTTTATAAGGACAAGGTGAGGTATTTCACTGAAATGAGATTGGCCTACCATCCTCAAAAGGATGGCAATCAGAGGCAACTTAAAATGTATTTGCATTGCTTAGATCTAATCATTCTCACAACTGGGTTCACTTCTTACTTTGGGTGGAATTCTGTATAATTCTTATTTTCACACCTTCATCGGTACAAACCTTTTAAGGTGTTGTATGTTGGGATCCTCCTTCTATCATTTCGACCATGAGAAAAACCATATTATCCAGAATGTACAATAGTTCTCCCAATGAACAGAGACAAATTACAAACAAATTACCGATGCACCACCAAATTTAATTTGTGCCAAAACAGATGATGGGAATAAAAATCTGTTCACTTCACAGTATTATTATGTTCTCTGTTAATGACTTCAGCTACTTTACAACACTCAATCACATAGTCATATGTCTTTGGCACAAGCATGCTAGAATGAGTAATATTTTATCTAAAATCAAACTGATTTCAAACATAAAGTTCTTCTTAAAGTAATTAATATATAAGTTCAATCTGTTTCTCAAAAATGTTGGAAGTACCGTCACATGATAGTCATGAACCCACACAAGATGTTGTTTGCATAATCCATGATAGAATTTATTAAAGAACTTAGGGGTTAGAAAAGTGGACACGCGTTTGAAAGTGTCCAGCAACTACTCATCCCAACTCTCAAGTACCGTTGTCTTTTCTGTGTGTCTTTAGTGGAGAAAGTTGGTTACCTACTATCACGGTGAAGACATTACAAATTATCGTTTGAGCTTCTCTTCTTTCTTCTTTGAAACTTGTTTCGAGACATACGATGACATTAAAATTGTATCATATATTTAATTTTTTAATAATAAAAGTCATAATCACTCTCTCTTATTAAAAATTATAAAATAATAATATTTTAAATTAATTTATAATAATAAAATTATAAATGATCTTTAACGATAATTTTCTTATTTTCTCTTTCTTCCATGTATATTTGTTAACGGTTTTTAACATTTAAAAAATTCTACAATAAAATATTAAAATATAAATTATATTTCATAATTAATTTATGTTTTAAAAGTTATTTTAAATCCATTATTTTATATTCTTATTTATAATGAAATGTTTATTTATAAATTTTAATTAATTCTTTTGTTATTTTTTAATTTTAATTAATATAATTTTTTTTTTGTAAAATTTGTATTTTTTTCAATCAATTCAAAATATCACAAGTAAATATGTTTTTTTAAGATTTCGTTAATGACTCTAATCAATTATATTATCTTTTAACAAGATATTGGATTAACCAGCAATACACAATTTATAAATGATTGGCCTATTTTAAATCTAAAATAACCCTTAAGGTGAATAAAATCTAATTAAATTTAATTTTGCGAGATTAAAACATGTCATAATAGTGATCGATAAAACAAATTTTAAATAATACATGTTTTTATGTATTTATCATGTAAACATTCATACATAAGTTATTCCTATTATTGAAATATGCATTTCAAATAAAGATGTAAGCTATCCTCATAATTTATCATCATACGAGACTTCTCAAAATTTTTGTCATTAACTTCAATAACAGTTTTCTCATCTTTTTCATAAAGCTCAGTTCATTTAATTTATTTGAACAATGCTTTTATTTTCACGTAAACATCCATATATAAATTATTATTTTTATTGTGGGTGTAAATATAATTTAATTTAAATTAATTTATTATATAAGAAAATAAAATCAAAGGGCTCTATTCTTAAACTTTGTCTGCAAACTCCAAAATATTGTTATATCAAAAAATAAAAGAGATATAATCTTTTTTATTACAAATACCTTAAATTGAAACATAAATTTACTAATATTTATGTGGTCATATAAGAAGAGTTTTTATTTTTTTCAGTACCCAGTAAATGTTGTAAGAGTACTTCTTTTACAGCTCATGTGTCTATTTATTTTCTTTAATCCTATATGATGATGTAACATTAGAGAATACACATTAATTTCTGTATAAAAAATTAAGTTAATAGACTGAAAAGAAATTTCAAATATATTTTAAACATAAGTTCAAAAAATTAACACCAAAATAAAGATAAAGTATAAATAAATATTTTTTAGAGAGGTAAATCAAATATTTACAATTTATTAGATATCTAATTTAAGTAAAAAAATGATATTAAAAAGACATAAATTTGATACCTAAAATTATAGTAAGGGTTTTAAATGACTTCTTGGAATCTAATTTGATATTCATTATACTTCTTAAAATATAAAATAATGAAATCTAATTTCATATTATAATGTTTCTTTCTTTTAGAAAACTTGTTAGAGATAATTGTATATCATTCAGAAAAAATTGAACTGAGTGGATTTTGAGAATTAGCTTGAGATAGAATAACATATTTATCCCTATAGCTTTTCAACCTCCAAAAGGCTTTACCAACATAGTCCAAAGACCGGGCTTGATTCTCGTAGAACAAGAATCATTTTTCTTTTTAATATTAAAAGAATATAATAACAGAAATATTAAAGCTTACAAGATATAAGACTACAATATATACTCAAACTTTCCATTTTAGCCTCCTTAGGAGTATTAATTTATTTACAAAACAAAGTTATCTACACATACTTTATTTTCTATTTTGACCGAATAAAAACATTTATTTCTTTATCAGACCAATTTCTAGATGGTTTCTACATCATTCCAAGACCATCTTGCAGCTGCAAAAGAAGTGAGTCCTCATCTCAAGTGAACTCCCAAGTAATATAGTTAAAATTGAGATTTTGAGTAGGATCGTGGAGAGTTTATAATATCATAAATTTTGAAATCGTAATACGAATTGTAGATTTTACTTTTTTTAAATATATATATATATATATATATATATATATATATATATATATGTATATAATAATATTTTTTGTAAAAAACAAATAAATAAGAGAAATTAAAAAAATTATTTGAGGAATGATTCAACCTTTATACAAAATTGTTTAAGTTTATATAGTCACATTTTTCTATTTTACTTAATGTAGTACATGAAAAGTAATTATGTAATTAAAAAGATTAATTGATGTGTTGGATATATTATGAAGGAGTAATAACAATGTAAAATCTATTTAAAAGCATCTAGTGCCAGAATGAGATCTAAATTAAAGTCACGAACCACCCCTATAGACACAAACCAAATATACGCACATAACTAATCAATTCATTTGTTAGTACTTCATCAAACTTAACTCTACAAAATCAACTACTTTGACAATACTTAATAAAACTTAAGTTCATCTAATATAAATCACTCACGTTAAAGAATCTTCATTAGTTTTATCTCTTTTATGAAGCACATCAATAAGAACATTCTCCTCCTCTAAAGTTAGAATGGCAACAACATCATCATTTTGATACACAAAAAAAAAAAATGTGATTACACGGTTTTACGATTTTGTTCGACGATCTATATGATTTTGTTGTACAACGATCTTGTGTGGAATTTGAATCGCATGTAAAATCGTAAAATTTTACAATTTTACAAATAAACTCTCGATTTTAACTACCATACTCGAAGTCCATAGTGAAAGTTGGTTACCTACTGTGACGACAAAACACACTAAAAATTATCGCTTCACCTTCCCTTCTTTTTTCTTCTTTGACACTTGTTTCAAGACATAGGGTCTATGGACATTGAAAATTGTATCATATATTTAAAATTTTAATAATAAATCATAATCACTCTCTCTTATTAGAAATTATAAAATAATAATATTTTAAATTAATTTAAAATAATAAATATAAATTTAATAATAATAATAATAATAATAAAATTATAAATAATAATTATAATAACAATATTAAAAAAATAATAATAACGTCAATAAATTTATAAAGAGACATATTAAATATATTAAACTTTAGCATAAATATATCATCTTTAAGGGATACTTTTATTATATTTTCTTTCTCCAATATATTTATTAATGATTTTTAATATTTACAACATTTTAAAATAAAATCTTAAAATATGGATTATATTTTATAATTAATTTATGTTTTAAAAATGATTTTAAATTAATTAGTTCAAGTGTATTATTATTTATGATGAAATGTGTATTTTATAAGTTTTAATTAATTATTTTTTAATTTTTTAATTTTAATTAATCTTATCTGATTTTAAGATTTGTATGCTTTTTAGTCAATTTTAAGTATTATAAGTAATTTTTTTATTTTCTTTTAAAATTTTGTTATTGACTGTAATCTTTACAATCAATTATATTTTTTTTAATAAAAAATCAAACTAATCAGTAATACATACTATATAAATGATTGGTCTATTTTAAATCAAAATAACTTTCAAGATAAATAAAATTTTATTTAAATTAATTTTATAATATTAAAATATATTATAATAGTTATTAATAAAAAAAAAATTTATAATATATATATATATATATATATATATATATATATATATATATATATATATATATTTGTGTGTGTTT
>Ga0209489_102312_pt1 | contig 38898 bp, 23 predicted proteins | sample SiratrowhiteBW_FD_187527 | JGI IMG/M metagenome (GOLD analysis project Ga0209489, IMG submission 187527) | Root nodule microbial communities of legume samples collected from California, USA - Siratro white BW (SPAdes) (version 2) | ecosystem: Host-associated > Plants > Roots > Nodule | place...
AAAAAAAAAAAAATTTTTTTTTTTTTTTTTTTTTTCGAATCAAGTGTTAGCTTTCTCAATTTACTTCATTTTTTATTAATTAAGCTGTTGAATATTTTAATTTGTCGTGTTTATCACATCACATCTTTCATACATTGAGTTTAAAGTACTTGGGTAGAAAAATATTATCAAGATGCACTAGCTTTAAAAAGTAATGTAAGAAAGTCACATGACTAAAATTTTTTCATTACAAGACTTAATGACGAACATCATAATTCTTCATTGCCACATAGAAATTTGGCTTCTTCTCTCCATATATATGTTCTTAAATGAGATTAAACTCGATAATACAAACAAAAAAAAAGTAAATTAATTTAAATTGATTTTTTTAATTAGTTACTTTTGCTTTAAACTAAAGCGAATTGGGTTGGTTCTCATTTTTTTTCCAGCTCTACCACCCTATCTGATCAATTATTTCCAAATTTTATAACAGTATATTTTGTAAGTCTTTTAAATTTTATATTGGTATATTTTATAACTCTTTTAAATTTTATATTATTATATTTTATAACTCTTTTAAATTTCATATTATGTATTTTATACTTAAATTATTTCTTCTACTTTCATCTTTTTAGTTGATTTTTAAGGCTTTACAAAGTGTTTTAGGTCATTTTACTGTTTAATAAATTTTATTATAGTTTGAGGAAAAAAAATTAATCATATGGGTAAAATGATAACTATTAAAACTAATAATTTTAAATAAAATAAGTATTTAAAGAACAAGTAATTTTTTACCTTTCATCTTATAAAATTAAATAGTCATATAAAATGGACAATAAAAATTGAAAATAAGTTATGTTTTTGTTATAATATGAGATGTGAACCAACCCATTTCAATTTTGTCAAATGGCTTGGTTTTGATTAATTAACCAAAAATTCAAATAAAACAAAACTGATTAAATACAATCAGTATCAATTTGTTTTTATCCTAAATTTAAATGAATTCAACTCATAAATACCTAATGAGTAAGTATTCTCGAAAACGAATGTATCCAAAATTTTCAGCAGCTCCAACTAATTAGAAGAATTAGCCTAATGCGGAACTTAGTAGTATTAAACCATTCGAATCGAAGATCCAATTGGTAAAACTGGAGAACTGGAATACTTACAAAATTGGGCCTTGTGGGCCATCACTTTTCAAAGTTTGGATTCCGCATTTGGGTCGAACAAGTCTCTTAAAAATCTTCTATTTTATTTTGAAAAGGAGATACGAAAAGGAGATATTGGGTTTGGTGATGATTTTTGTGACTAGATCAACTTTTTTTCTCGAATATTAGGAATTTATAGTCGTATATTGAGTATGTGAACATCATGGAAGGAATCACTTTAACAATATGGCTTTCGTAGGGTCTACACTAATATTTTGAGAGTGCAATTCTATACATGATTTACTATTAAGATCAATCCTCTTGTTGGGAGGGTGAAAATTTTTGCATGTATAATCTCTTTGATCATTTTTATCATCATCTTCATCAGTGGAGTCTCCAGTATGTCTATCAATTATAATTAGCATCGCATCTTTCAAGTTTGACATCCCATATAAAATAGACATTGGTCCTGTCTTTATAAATAGGTTTGTTATCTATAAATACCCTCTTAGATGAGGATCTTTCCTTCTTTGCTCATAGATTATAACATCATTGATTTGAAGATGAAGATGAGTTGCTCATTATAGTTTTATCAAACATTTTTAATATGGTTCTTATCGACTTATCCATGAATCTCCTCAAAGTTGCTTCAATTGATTATATTGGCCTTTTGTTTTCATGCAACTTTTCATAATTGATAATCAACTAAGAGAATTAGGGTTTAGATGTGAGATATTTGTTGGGATTTGAACAATTAAAAAAAAATTCTCTTAGTAGTTGGATAAAAGAAATAAGCTCCATCATTCCTGGTTGGTAGAAAGAGATTAATGACATATTCTTGAAGTTTGTACATAAATTGGTGATAAAAATTACATATAAAGCTTCAATTGCCTAATCTATTTTGTTATAATTATCTAAATTTTAACCTTTAGCTTTTGAGAGATAATGAAATCTTTTAGGTTGATATTTTAATTGAGAAAAATGGTGAGAATTACACTTTCAATATGTAGCATAGATAATTAAAACGGTTCCTATCACCGTATTTCATAATTACATAATTAGTATTGCATAAAGAGACTCTTATAGATACAAGGAAGTCTCTTCTTCCATGAAGGGACATAACAAGTCTATGTACTCCATGAGATAATCCTTCTAGCTGCTAATGTCTGATAATTAAAGATCTAATGATAACATAATTTTTTTTATGTAGTTCTTAGTGAACATTGCTCCATTTTAAAAGACTTAACATAATTTTTAATATATATATATATATATATATATATATATATATATATATATATATATATATATATAGTCTTTTGGTAGAAGTGAGTTTGGTGATCGATTTAGGAATAGATCTTTTCCCCTAAAAAATAACAACTCAATAAAAAAAGTTGAAGTTTATGATATTTTAATATATTCATGAACATAAAAATATTGTATTACTTTCTCTATTAAAAAAAAAAAAAAAAAGAGTTTTAGAATAACAGCTGGATAAAGAAAGAAAAAAATTTAAAAGAATCAGATGAGGATTTTCAGATTTCGTGAATTAAGATTCCTTTACTAAAACACACAAGTTTACCAAAATACTTACATATCATCATTATTGCTTAGAAAGAACATATATCAATAACAAGGGACTTCAATATTTTTGGAAAGAATACAATAAAAAAGGATAACACATTTCCCCATCTTTTGTCTACTCAGAGTAACCATCTTTGCATTTTAAAAAGAAATTGTAAAGATTTGGAATGAAATGATCATTTTACGATTTAGGAAAAGTAAATAAGATTGCTTTGTGCATGTTGTTGTTGCTAATGAGTGGGGACACACAATGGGTTCCCAGTAATTTTGAAAAGAAGCTTGTAAAAAGTTAAGTCTTTCTCTTTTTCGTTTGGCCATATATGATAAATAATGATTTTAGAGAAATGTAATGAAACTTGGAAATAGAGAGATTTGGGTGCAACCTCAAGTTTCCTCCAATTTTGAATTGTGTTTGGATAAAGCTCAAATTAGACGCTTTCCAAATTAAAATTGGTGAAAGAACATAAATAAATTCTATCATTGTTAACGTGTTCCTTTTAATTAGGACTCAAATATGAATTCCTTAGCTACAAAAGAATTTATAACCTAGACCCAAAAATTTGGATTCTTCCTGAAAAAGGTCTATTAACTGTATATTAGATTACAATTTAATACATTGTTCCACTATGATGGGAGGTATAGAAGGAAATTAAAAAGGTGTAGAAAGCAATAACTCATTAATATAATTATTTTTACAAAACCTATAAACATCACTCTCACACATTAGGAATAAACTCTTCTTTCTCATCTTTCCTTTATCTTAATTAATGATTTTAGTAACTTACTTTTAGGTTGTAGATTAAAGATGATAAAGACGAAGGATAACCTGATATCTTCTACACATATTTTTAGCGATGTATTGAATTAATCACTAGTTATCTTTTGATACTGTAATGAAGAGTTAAAATTAACTTCGAAAATGAAAAAAAAAATGAAAAAATAATTCCTTGAAATTTAGTCTCTTCATAGTGTCATATATTGTTAGAAAGGTTAGATAACTTGTTAAAGATTTGAATGGCAATCTATTAAGAGTGCATACATGATTTATACGTCTCAAGAAAATAAAAATGATTGAAACATTAGTGGAATAATAATTTTGTTTTCGTTTTCTTGATAATATTTATTCTTTCGGTATGCATTACTTTTACCTTAATAATCTAATATAAGTGTTTATTTAAAAAGTAATCACTCCGAGAAAAATCAAAAGATCATGCATATTTATAATTTTATTATCTGATAAAATCTAACTCATATTTGATGGGAGATAAAATTTTAAAATTATATCTTTGAGGATTTTTTTTTATTTTTTTTAAATCATTAAACTTTTTCATTTATAGTTAATTTAAAACTTTCAACTCATGGACTCTGAAGTATGAATTATGTTTTACACCATTAAACATGTATGTTCTACTTATTTATCTCAATAATATAATTTTTCTGACTCTAACAATTATTGAAGGAAAATGTTAGCTTAACATCATAGTTCATATTACACTCTCATTTGATACTGACTCTTGGTAATAAAATATTACATAAATAAATAAAATAATAATATATATAAATGTGAAATGAATGTATAAGATGAACAGTGATACTAATTATTGACTAATATCAATATTTTTTATACTTTTGTTAATTTTTTTTTTAAATATATTAAGAAGTTTTACTGGTAATGTATGATTAGTTGTCGATATAAGATGACATCACACTATTGTAGTAAAAATTTAACTAAAAAATGAAAAAAAAAGTATATATAAAAAATTATATTATATTATCTTACATGGTTCTGTCTTTACTAATTCTTAATAAATTTCCTGATGTATCCCAGTACAAAAATCTCTAATAGTTAATTTGATTGATTCTTATAATTTCAAGAATGATAATTCATATTTAACCAAGTGAGTGATTTGAGAAGCATATTTGTTATGCCATTAGAGTAGATACATTTAATCATTAAAATTAAACCTATAAACCTCACTGCAGAGTGAAAAAAAAAATGTTTGGGTTCTAAAATAACTTAGTGATGGACGCATGAAAAAACCCTCCTAGGATTCGAGGTCTTTAAGGACAAAAGATGACGAAAAAACTCGATTGGAACTAAGTTTTTTTTTTTTTGTCAACGTGAACCAGAATTTTGATTATTTACCACTTATGCCAGGTAGGTTCCAAATCAAAAGCTGCTTTCGCTGGTGACGAACAAATTGAAAAACCTGGGTATCATCGGTTTGTTTGCGACCAAAATGCTAGTGCAAAGTTTGAATTAAGGTAATATTTTCCCTGTTGCTTTTGATTAGCTCTATTTTTACTAACGAGATTCTAGTTCAGCACGACCATTTTTCCATTTCTTAATTTGTTAGCATTTGAATAATGAAAAAAATAATAATGTGGCAAACGCATGTGTTGATGTAGTTCCCACTAGACTTGGTTTATGTTTCACTGCTTGGAAATGGGAAAAAAAAGGACAAGAAATGAGGACAAGGCTAATATTGAAATGAGGAAGTTTCAAGGCATTGAAAGACTTGGCATTTGAAGAAGCTTTATTATGTCTTTGTAATAAGACAACTCGCGAAGTTCTCCAAGGATACAAACTCAGCGCAGAAACCTATGCAATCAGACTCACCATGTCCTCAAGTTTAAATACTACATAATTGTTAAGGTTGAAGAGGGTTCTGTAACTTAGCCAAACAAACAGTGAGAAAAACAAAAGCCCTAGGTACCCTGAGATTTTTTATTTTTTAGTGGAGGGGGGGACTTATTATTTGCTATGGTTAACAGAGAGTCAGTATCAGAGGCTATTTAAATTTGTCTTCTGCATTGTGTAATCCAATCAAACAAGCAACTTATCTTAACCTGTTAATCTGCTTCATTTTGGATACATTTTTCCTTTTGCACAAGAGTCCTGTCTACAATAAGGTTGTGAAAGTGACACTAACTTATTATGTCACAAAATTAATTTTATATCTCAGTTTTAACTTTGTGCAAAGCTCAATTTATAGCAGAATTATGCATTGTGGTGATGAGGTGTTAAGCAGATTGTACTTTATCTATCATGCGCAAGTTGCTATCTGGTACGTAGGTGAAGGTCAAATCATTGAGTAAAGCCAAATTGAGGGGTTTCTCTGTCTTCTTGTGTCAAACTTTACTTGCAACTAATTGGTTCCTGTCCCTGGTATCTTCTCCACAATGTTGGTAATATCTGCATGGGACTGGTGCCATATTATATATACTGCGGATAAATAGATAACACTTTACTCTTTTATTTAAAGCAAGCCGAATTGGTATTATCGGCACTTGTTGATTCCTTGGTCTCTCTTTTGTTAAGACCAAAGTATTCTTTCATGGAGGGAGATCAACTGCGCTCTGGTTACTCTTTTCCACCTGGCTTCAGATTCCACCCTTCTGATGAAGAACTCATAGTTCATTACTTGCAAAACAAAATCAGTTCACGTCCACTTCCAGCATCTATTATAGCTGAAATTGATCTCTACAAGTATAACCCGTGGGAGCTACCCAGTTTGTCCTTCGCCATGCACTCACTCCTTCTGTTTACCAAGGGATTAGATAAACTTCTGTGAAATGCTTTCAAAGAGAAGAAAATAAAATGAAAGTTTTAAAAACTTTCTTCATTTGTTATTACACTTATGCTCATACTAACTTCTTCATAAGAAAACAACTTATGCATAGGTGAAAAACCATTTTCTGTGGAAGATGAGATTAGAAAACTTGTTTTGGCTTATGAGATTTTTTTTTATTTTATTTTCTTCTCTTATAAATGTTTCTGAAAAGAGTTTATTGAGAGACTTCCTAAGCCATGTTGATGAATGCAGTTGAGAAAAATGAATCCTGTTTTTGTTTTTGTTGTGAATTTGCAGATAAGTCTTTGTTTGGAGAAGAGGAGTGGTATTTCTTTAGCCCGAGAGACAGAAAGTACCCAAATGGATTGAGGCCAAACAGGGCTGCAGCCTCAGGATACTGGAAGGCAACAGGAACTGACAAGCCAATTCTTTCTTCTAGTGGATCAAAGCGCATAGGAGTGAAGAAAGCTCTGGTGTTTTATTCAGGTCGACCTCCTAAGGGATCTAAGACGGATTGGATCATGAATGAATATAGATTGATTGACACAATCACCAAATCCTCCAGGCTCAAAGGCTCCATGCGGGTAAGTATTCTTGTAAACAAACATTTTGGTTTCATTGAAGAAAATAACCAGTTTAAGATAACACGATATTCATAGCAGATTTACTTTCAAACATGATCTTGAACCACACAAACTAGCCATTCCATTTGGTTTCATATTTCCTAGCTGCAGGTTTAAACCAATTCATCAAACACGTGATTAAGGAACTTAAAAGTGTTGAAAAAAGAAATGCAGTATATTACAGTGTCTAAATAAAAACAATGTCGGCTTCCACCAATTAAATACTTGTTTGTCCTGCTATAAGGGTCGGTCTGATGTCCCTATGAAAAGGGTGATAAAAAATTCATCATTAAAAATATCACTCCCAATTTTATAAGGAGATATAAAACTAATGTAAGAATGAAAAGTTCTTTAACTTTTAACATAAATAAATAAACTTCAACCATTCTGCTAAAAACTCATAACAAAGCCAATTGAACAGCATAGTAATAAAGTACAATATAGATTCCATTGATGGCCAACATGAAACAGGCAACTTCTCAAGGGTACGAATTTAGAATTCAGTTTTGTGCACGTAAGTTAGATTTATGGATTACTAAAATGCTATATATTAATGGCGAACACACCAATCATTTTAGACCAAGAAAAAGACATCTAGGATTATTTTTCTACCACATAACTTGCGAGGTCTATTCACACTATTTTCAAACGTGCTTCTGAAACTGTGATCCCTTATTCAAAGTACATGAGCTTGATGCAATAATAAGCATGTCTCTTGCTGTCACAGTTGGATGACTGGGTACTATGCCGGGTTCGACATAAAGGCTACTCTTCGAAGATATCATGTGAAAATCAAGAGAATCCTAGTGAGCTAAACCTTTCTGCAAAACTACCGAGGAGTGAAGAATATCCAACAAACATGAACTGTCGGACTGACATGATCACTGATTATCAATACAAAGACTATCAGATCATAGCCTCTATTCTCGTTGGTGCACCTGTATCTCCCACTGAAAACATGCCTAATATGAGCTTTAAGGGCTGCAAAGGCGCCAATCTAGTTTCAGTTCTTGAAGATGGTTTCACTAAAGTGAATTCTCAAGTGACTTTTCCTTCTTTGGACAGTTACTTCAACCCACTGACAAGAAAAGCTAATGAAGATGAACAGTATGGAAATCTCATTTCTTTCAACAGGAAGTTCAACACTGAGAACAAAATGGACGAATCACCTAGCAGGGTGTTGGCCAGTAGAGAATTGAACTGCTATAACCAAAACCAGTCTCAAGATGACATTTTCAGTGGGAACCTACCTGATACTGGCATCAATTTTCAAGAGCTTAACGATTTAGTCTTTACAGGAAGGTACCCTCAGTGATAAAAGTTCTTATTATAGTTTATAAGACAGTCAACGTTCTTTTACTTCACAGGTATGGACTATGCAAGTTATGACGTAGATGTAACCGGAAAGATGACAGTCCGAATATTCAAGCGAATGATTGATCTATTTCTTTATGCATGCTTAACATGGGGCAGTATAGAAGTTTCCATGTATTCATGAAATTCCTTGGAAACGATGTAAATAATGCCCCAGCCAATTAGCTTCTTGAGTGTGACCTTTGTCAGTTCAACTAGTACTTTATCCTACCTAGTAATCATAGCGTGTAGAAACAATTTGTATCTATCCAACCTACAGAAGTTGCTTCTTATTTAGAAGTCACGTGTAAGTAACAAAAACATCTACATGCTGCTGCGTATAATAATACCTTCTCAGGAGTTTGTTTTACTTATTTAAAATTTTTAATCTTGTTTTGCATGTTTTACTCTAATGGTCAAATTTTATAAAATTCTCATTTTTATAATTTTTTATTTCTACTTTAACTTTTACCACTCAAAATTTTAATTTAATTATTATAATTAATTTTTTTTATATGAAGAACTCTTCATTAGACATGCTCACTTCAGCGTTGAACCAGGATAAATTAATATGAACTTCACGAAAATCTTTATACGCATTCAGAAATTTTTTGCAGTACACTTAACTAGTATGCAGAGGTAATATTGGTAATATTTGCACCATTTGCTTCAGTAACCCATTTAACATTAATGGTAATTTAATTGAGGTAATATTTAATAATAAAAGTTGTTTCCGTGAGAGGTTATGAAAGACTGGCGTTAGAAGACAGATGTGCCCCAAACATCAATCTTTTAACTATTATGCAGAGACTTGCATGCCAAGAGAAAAAGTAGGCAAGGCTTGTAGAAAAGAGTAATGATATATTAAAGTGGCCATTGGTATATCAAAGAATTACAAAGCACATTGGCAAAATATATGTTGCCATTCTCCAGCAGCTGAAACATGATGTAGTGTTGGAAAATTACAGTGACAGGCCTCAGATAGCGCAAGGAAGTAATACCATGTTACAACCGGACTCCAGTACAACAAGGGAGAGAATTCAAGATCAAGTCACCTCAGAGCACTGAAATAAAGACAAGATATTGTGTTAGCCAGAAGGAGGCAGAAATAAAAAAATTAATTAACACTCTTGGCTAGTTTTGTTATGATGAACACAATCGCAGCTTACTTGTATAAATACATAACGATTCCAAGAAGAATACAGAGTAGAATGATGTCGATGATGAAGTTTCGACTAGACCTTATCTGCAGAGGAAACAAAAATTGCAATTCAATTGAAACTTGCATTTTGAAAATTTTCACAGAAAGGAGAGTGCAATTAATCCTGTCAATTACCTCGTTGAGAGTTTTCTTCAGCCTCACGTTAGTGTTTCTCACTTCAGCTGCTGCCCTATCCACCTGTATAATCAGGCCGCACTTTTATATGCATTCATGACAATATTATTCTGCGAAAACTAGCTATCTGTCTATCTATCTGAACAGAGAAAAACAAGACTGAATAAATATCTATTTTACCTTATTGTCAATTTCATCCATTAGTGGAACTTGCCGATCTATTTCCTGAAGATAATTGGGGAAAAATATGAGAAAAAAGATTACCCTCTTAAAACCCAACAACTTTCGACAAAATTACCAAACAGAGCTGGATGCATAACAGAACAAACCTCATTCATATCACGGGCCAGATCCTTCAAGGTATCCAATCCCTCCGATATGATATCAAGTCCTTCATCCTGTACAAATAAAAATTTGACTCATCAAGACTATAGATCAGCCTGTGGCAAATACCATAGAATGACTATAACAGGGTAATTGGAATACTGAAGAAATCTTGCATACCTGTTTCTTCCTGCGCATCTCATACTCTTGTCGGAACTGACTGGATTGTTCACTTTGTTGGAAATATTCACTGTCAAGTTCTCCCTCTGAGGTTGGGAATGAAAGAGACAATCATGATTAACAATTAATTCAAATGCTGCTGATTGTAAATGCATTTAATATTAGTAATGCGGATCACCTGATGTGTCAAACTTGATATGTGGCTGAGATGAGGCAGCAGTCCATCCTGCAGTTTGAATAGAAGCACCAGAAATACCATCTGGTATTGCTTGGATTCTCTCTGGCAATGCCAGAACAAGATCCTGACGAATGGCCATATCCTCTTTTGTGAGACCTTTAACCTGTTAATGTTAGTATTAGATTTTTAAATGCAACCAAAACCTCGCTTCCATTATTACTAGTCGAAGATAGCATAGACCCAATACACAAAGCAATCTGCAGTATATTAATACCTTCCCTCTTTCGAAAATATATTAAATAGCAGTTATTTTTATTTGCACCCTAGTTTTGTTTTTATTTTTATTCATCGATTTCGATGAAACATACACCAATAAAAGGTAGGCCATTAAGCACATTCGAAAGATTTCTGTAGACAATATCTTGATCCAGCCAACCTCAACCAGCGACGAAGGAACTCTAGTGAAATCAAAACTCAAAAGAATGGAACTTGTTTATTAAGCTTCTTAAACCCTCTACAAGACAGATTATTCAAATTCATGATCACAATCATCTGTGTCTCGTCCACATCTTCATCCCTTCTGAAGGTTTTTGTGTAACTTGTCTAACAAGTCATTCCTATTCCTTCATTCTTTGTCTGGCGTACGATAACTAAATGAAGATTTTCATGAAACTACTGAAATCTCCCACCACTGGGCCAAGGTATTTTTGTTTAAACCATGATCATTTGGAATTGATTTTCTATCTGTTCATCGTACATTAAATGCTAATAAAAGTGCAGTTAACAAGATCAAAGAAAAAAAGTTGAAGAAACAAAACAGAGAAATTTTAAAGCTGATGAATAGGTTATGAAAGAAGGTGGGTGGACCTTCTTATGCACCAATTTGCGCAGTCTAGGAATCTCGTCCATGAGTCTTCCCTTGGTCCGACGAACCTCCGCATTTAGAGCAGCAGCAACTGCCCTGTTGGTTTCCGTGGAAGCAGCCTCCGATTTCTAAACAAACAGGCACACGTAACGTCAATTTCGAAGAAAAGCAATGCGGAAATAAAAGAGAGAAGAAAAGAGAAGGGAAGAGAATGAAACCTCAAGAGCGGTTTGAATGGTGGATTCGACAGCCGCATAGATGCGAGCAAAGGTGTCGTCGCCATAGGCGTTGAGCTCGCGCTGCTTGTCGATGTCGTATTTGTCATATTTTTGGCAAATGGAATCGACGCGGAAGAGAATGTCGATTACGGACATTGTTACCGTCGTTGTGGTTTCTCCTCAGTTGATAATTTTGAGGGAAACTCTGCAAAATAAGGAGTGGCGATGACAGAATGGAAGAAACAGATGGAAGCATTTGGGGAGAGAGAAAGTTGTTAGAGTGTTTCTTTTCTGTTACTCTCCACTCTTCCATCTCCAACGCAAACCAGCCGTTCAACGCGCAATTCGCTGCCATAACCCATTGCCAATGCATGCATGCCTTTCTATTCCCAATTTCGCCTCATTCTAGTTAACGTTACCTCATTCTTAATAAACCACTCTCTATGCTAATCATTAACTGTTGAATCAAATTTATAAAAATCTCATCAAATAATAAATAATAAATGAAGTTAGTTAATTGAAAAAAGGAAATTTCTCCTTCTTTTGTTATAAAATTTGCCTTGCAAAATAATGTATATGGAAGTTATTGCTTCATTTTTAACTGTGTCGTTATTTTACGAATCTATTCCTTATTTAGTTAAGAAAATGAAAAAAATGTTTTTGTAAATAAAAAAAATAAATTTCTTATTTTTCTATCATTTTCAATCAGAAATTTGGATCTTTTTCTTCCTTTTCAATCATCAATGGCCTCTCCATCGTGTTGACAGTGCACAAGGCGGCAACCACAAACAAGACAGCTGTACGTTAGCTTTAAAGGGGTTATTTTTTTATTTATTTTTTATAGATAACCTTATAAGCGTGAAATAATATAAGATTTATACGTGATAAAATAAATACGCAAATCTTATTGAAAAAAAAAATAGTTCTTTTTTCTCAAGAAAAAAGAAGAGAAAAATATATTTTAGTTAAATTATATATCTCTGAGTAATTTTGATAAATCTCAGATTAGATTAACTTTAGATATCTATTTTATTAAAGTTAAATTTTAAATATTTTTTGTTTTTTTGAATAATTATTTTAAACTAGACTGCAATATTTAATATTTGAAAAATTATTGAATTTCACCTAAATTTAAAAAATATATATATTAATTTGCATTGTTCAGTTAGATTGAGTCTTCCAGCAATCATCGGTGAAAACGAACTCTAACCGTGTTTAAATCTACGACAAGCATCAAACATATGTCTTTCTAATTGTGGAATTTTTTCACCAAAAAACCTAGCTTCTTCAAAGAGAAGAAATTGGGAAAGATAATTGTAGAACATAAATTTTCCACCAAGCAGCAAACACATTCTAGAATGAAGTAGAAAACATCAAGTCCACCTGTTTTAACTTGAAAATCGCGAGATTGATTCAATTTAAATGTGTTCTGAAATAATTTCAGCAGGAAAATATCTCAATTCGTTTTCAGATGAAAAAAAAAAAAAACCGAAAGCAAACTGAAGTGGATAACAATGAAACTCATTGATATACATGATTAAATAAAGAAACTGACATAGATCGATGTTTAAGGGAACAGTAAGAGATTTGACTTCACAATAACAAAATACTAAAATTGCAAAAGTGAAAGAAAAGAAAAATAAACCAAAGAGAGCGTGGATCAGAACCACAGATCCAAAAGAGGATCGTGAGATCAGACGCCGCCGCCAGTTTTGGAGCGGTAGAGTTTGCCGAAGACATGGAGCGCGGTGACGAAGCCGATGAAGCAGAGGCTCATCACCAGAACCACCGTCGGCGAAATCTTCAGCCCCGGAGCATCGTCTGTGTAGAACCTCAGCATGTTGCCGCCTCCACCGCCGCCGACACTGGTGCTGGTGCTGTTTCCACCGGCAAGACGGCGACGGCGCATGCCGGCGGTGGCAGCAGCAGAACCGCGGGGAGCCGCGATTCCTGGTCGCGCGGTCGTTGAAGTGGAGGACTGAGACTGAGAGGAACCTCTGGCCATGGCAAACGCAAGGATGAAGACGGAAGCAGAGAGATTGGGAAAAAATAAATTTGTGGAGAGAAGAAAAAGAAAGAAGAGTTAGGGTTACAAATAGTAAAATTTAGAAGGGTCTCATAAGATTTGGGATATTTGTCAGTTAAAATATCCTAATCATTTAATCTTTAACTTTATCTTTAATAATGAATTTAGTCTTTCTTTGTAACAAGATAGATAGAATAAAATATACTGTTGTATTTTAACTATTTGTTTTATGTGTGTATATTAATGAATTTTTCGTTTTAGAGTATAAAAACAGATGGATTAAAAAATTATTAAATTGGGTAGATTTGGTAGTTGATGCGACTCACATGTGTATAAATACATAGCAGAAATATATTTAATAAATTTCCATAATTTAATTATTTTATATATTTATACTTTTCTTGAAAATTTTAGATAAATTAGATATTTATAATCAAGTAATCTTATAGGTTATATTTACTTATATTTTAAGATACTGTATATCTAAAACTAAATTCATTTAATGAATATCATAGATACTTGTATAACGGAAAAATAATTATTGCTATGTTTTAAAAATGGATATTTTCTTTTTACGAGTTTTAATATTGTAAACAATTATCTTAAAGCATACTTGAAATTAATTTTAGGACTTCGTAAAATTAAAATCAGATTTACAGTTCATCTTTTATTGGTTTAAGAAAATTAATTGAAGATTTTATTTTATACATTTATACCTTTCTTGAAAATTTTAGATAAATTAGATATTTATAATCAAGTAATCTTATAGGTTATATTTACTTATATTTTAAGATACTGTATATCTAAAACTAAATTCATTTAATAAATATCATAGATACTTGTATAACGGAAAAATAATTATTGCTATGTTTTAAAAATGGATATTTTCTTTTTACGAGTTTTAATATTGTAAACAATTATCTTAAAGCATACTTGAAATTAATTTTAGGACTTCGTAAAATTAAAATCAGATTTACAGTTCATCTTTTGTTGGTTTAAGAAAATTAATTGAAGATTTTATTTTATTTGTAAAATATTAAAATAATATTAAAAATTAAAAATTTGTAAGTCATTAAATCTGAAGAATCAGAAAAAGGAATATTGCTTATTAAGTTTATGTCACAAGGAATCGATAAAAAAAAAGTCAAAAAGTTTTTAAGACTCCTCATTTATAAGTTCTGATCTCTATATTACCGGAATCAGAAAATAAAAAATTATATGTTTTAAAATACGTTTACCAAACTTCAAAGTTCATTATTTTAAGGTGATGAATCAAAATTTAAACGAGCATTACACCTAAAGCAATATCGAAAAGCATAATTAAAATATTTTTTTGGGTTTTTTTAATCATCTGTATAGGTATAAGTCTATTTAGAGTATAAAGTAGTATATAAATAGAAAGTAATTTTAGATAAAATTTATGCCATTATCAATTTGTAGTTAAATTATCTATAAATTTTTATTTGAATAAAAACTAACTTGAATGTTGGAATATGTTCTTAAATACATCGATCTTGACATTTGAAAACAGAGAAATGATTAAGGTAGAGTTGAAGACGACTGTCTAATTTGTACAAGCTAAGGTGATGTTGATAAAAAATCAATTGCAGGAGAGCACGTGGTTTTAAACAAATATTGTGAAATTTAGTAAAAACCTTAGTTAAAAATCACATGGTTACCACATGCCAAATGAGCACCGAAAATCATATGAATTATATGGCTTTATTGAAAAAAATCTGTTGATAGCTGAAGAAATTGAAAAAAGAAGACAATTGTGTGTTAAGAACACAGAACGTGCATATGAAGCATAAGTTGGAAAGTGACAACACCATGCCATTACCCTGTGGACTTGACAAATGAACCAATCGGATCAGGAATGTCATTAGCTAAAGCGAACAAAGCCCAGATTAATCCTCACACTTCCATCAATACATACATTACCATCGCATCTCAAAAGCATCCTTTTGCAGATTACATCGTGGATGTGCCACTTCAAGCCAACTAGTGAAACCCCACTTTAGATCGGTATGATGGAATGATCAACCTGGATGTGCATGTTGACATATATGTTACCCATGTTATTTTATATACAAGTGAAGATGCAATTTTTGTTAAAACTTCCCAAGTTGGTTCACTCATCTATTCCTGAAATTGATTGATTATTTCAACACCTTAGTAAGTAAGTTCAAGACGCAATTCGCAACCAACCGACCACACAATCTAACATCAATAACACTTGTAAACATTCGATGGAAGAAGTTCTAGTCTTTACGAGACTTCATAGAGCACTTCAGAAAAATATCCTTCAACATAAGGAATCTTAGCCTGAAGTTTTCATGCATCACATGGTTACAACCTTAAAACTTGTACCCATTTTGGACAAATTATGCAAGAAACCTGTTGCAATCCTAAACAAGCTAAGATAAAAAGCGATAAAATTCATGCAACTTGAAGAGCTTAAGGACTTCAGAAATCAAATTCGAACCAAGACACGTATTGAAAAGGGCACACAGGATAAAGATCGCTTCAAGCAAGCACAACCGAGCAGGCAGAAGAAGCCGATGAGAGGACCCTGTTTTCCACATTACATGTCGTTGAATGCAAGCAGAGCATGAATACTTAAAGAAGCCCTCAAAGAGGACTTGTCATTTGATGCTAGGTCAATCAGGATTGAAAACCATCAAATAAAGCAGCTCAGAGATAAAACCATCAGTATGATGTTGTAAAATGCTAAGTTTGAAGATTCCACATGAAAGTTAGAGGAAACCATGAGAGAAACCTATCCTTATCTCTTTCAAGGAAAACTTTTTTTTGAGTTAAAAGATAATGTAAGGACTTGAAAAGTTGTTTAAGAATAAAAGTTGTACAATTGAAATGGGACATGAATATTTTAATGTTAAAGTGAAAAGATTATTAATAGAAAAAATTAATTATTCAAGCTTCATTTCAAAAGAATCATCATCTCTTTGAAACTCTTTTTCCTTTTCTTTCTATGCCTTGTCTCTAAAAGTTTGGCAAATCCGTTCATCTTTTTTTAAGATCAAATCCTATCATAGGATTTTTGGTGAAGAATATGACAAGTTTATCTAATCATAATCTCTTTTGGTGTAAGTTCCTCTTCACTTTTTCTTTTGAGTCAGTTTTGAAAAATTATGCATATGTTGGGGGAAATGTGTTGCATGTAATGTTCTTATAGATAGGATGAGTTTTTACTAGTCTAGAATCATAAGGTATGTTTAGATCATTGATTATGACTTTTTGGATACATGATCAACTTTCTTGTGAGTCGTGTGAAGTTGGAGTTGTGATTTGGATTGAGCAAGCCAAGAAGATAAGGGAAGCTAGCTTAGTTTTCAATAATACAGGTGATTATCTTAATGTGAAGGTGACATGACACATTGTATTGTATTTTGTAAGGGGGTTTGTGTGTTGATTTTATTTGAGCATGAAATAAAGTTGTTGATTTTTGAATGATTTTGAATTGTTGTGTGCTTTTATCAATTTTATGTTAGAATATTAGATTGGAACAATAGGTTCAAGTTGTGGTTAGTTGGAAGTACTTTATTTAATGATAGGAAAAAATGAATTTGAAGAAAAATCATCTTAAACTATACTAGATCCATGTTATATTCTGCACAAAATACTGCTTCGTTGGGCAAGCCATATATTTGCTCAGCGAAATTCATTTAATTAAAACCATGAGCTTTGATAGGGCGAGCCTTTTAAATAAAAACTCTAAGTAGTTGAGCCATTAGATGAGTCAAGCTCTAGCTGAGAAAAAATTTTGGAATTAAAAACTCAAGAGCTTTGGTCGGTGGGTAAGTCTTTTAAGTGAAAACCCTCAATGTTTTGTCGCTAGGAGAGCCATTTTCGCTAAACAAGATATTTATATAAAAAAAAACTATGTTAAGTAGTTGCTAGGCAAACATTTGGTTTATTGGGCGACTAAAAGTGGTTGATTGTGTTGCTGTCTTTGGCTGGGTAAGTATAATGGTGGTTGGGCGAACTGTAACATGTGCTTAATTTTTTGGGCAAGATGGTGTTTTCTAAAACCTTGAAGAAACATGTTTTTAAATATCTGTGAATGCTAAATTTGTTTATCTTTTACTATATTGTTATATTTGATTAATATATTACATTTGAACAATATTATGATGTAATGATTGATAAATTTCAATCATTTAGCATTTAAATTGAGTTAGATGTATATGTATGAATGAAAAAGTGTGATGGTTTGGTTGTGATAAAATACACAATATGTTGTAGACATACTTATTTCTAGGAATGAAATACTGTGATGAGATGTTTAGGTTGTGTATTGTTGTTGAGACTTGAAGGAGATGATCCTAACTCTAATAGTATTAGACTCATATAAAAAAAAAAATATTAGGTTGTGAGAGTCGAAGAAGGTTCCTGTGACCTAGAAGGAGGTCAGAGTGAATTTGTCCTGTTATATGAGTGGACCAGTTCCTATTATGTACCTTTGTTGTGGTGACAATTTAATGAAGGTAGTATGACAGGCGAAAATCTCTTAATCTAATTCAATTTTTGAAAATAGATTTAAGTGCATGAGATGTTGATGTCTTTGAATTATGATATAAGAGGTAGTCATTTGAACTTAAACTTAAGCATTTAATTCTGATAAATGTTTAATGTTTAAATTAAAATTGTATCAAAGGATGAACTCCAATGAAATGCATTTATATAATAAAATTTATGCACCTATAAGTTTTTGTTTTAAAATTTTAACTTAACATATTTTGTGATTTGTGTTTTATTTATAATATGTAATGATTATATGTTGTACGAGAATAAAAAATATTGGAAGAGATAGTATAAGATTAGATAATTTTATCATGTGTTGTATATTTTCCTTTTTTTTAAGATATGTTTGTATATGTATTTTGATTTCTTATAAAGAAGAAAGTTTATTTTAAAAATTTTAGAATTAAATGTAAATACAAATATAATAAATATTATGAATGAATATTAGACTTTATAAGTATAATAAATGAGTATCATGAATGACATTCTAAATTGTTAGATAACTATGATGACAAAACTTCAATATGAAATTCAAACAAATTTCTCCATAAACATTTTTTAAAAGAAAAAAATAAGAATTTTTTTAGAGAAAAAAAGTTACTAACAAAACTTAAAAGATGAGTTTCAAATTATAAAAAAAAAATATACGGATTAATTTATAAAAAAATTATTTCATTTTTTTCATCTTATTTATTTTGTTTCTATAAATTCCTGTGAAAAGTTTTGTCCCTTTGAAATTCAACCGGGGAGGAATTCTTACAACTCTGTATACAAAACTATATGAAAGATCTAATGCCTTGAAAATTTTACTGAAGGTGAGATGCTACTACGATCATTATTATCACCTCTCATGTTATTTTGAATTTTTCACCTTTTATACAAGAGTTTAATACACACGCACCATAAAATCAAAGTGAAACTCTAAGTGCTATATAAAATTTGTAATCATCTTTTATCAAATGAAAACTCCTTGCTGTGTTCAATATTAATCTCGTGTTGAGTCAGACCTGATCCCGCAAGGGCTGAGTTGAACTCATTCACATCTTGTGGTGGGCCATAATCCAAGTGACCCATTTCCATTTCCATTTCGTGATGCTCGGATTCTTCCTGTACATCCATACTTTCTTTTTGCACCGTCATAGACTAAATAATAAAAAAAACTATTATATCTTTATACGAAAAAAATAAAATAAATCTTACACCTCTTAAATTTTTTTTTATCTTGAATTGAACATTTCGAAATTAAGAAATTATGTTTCGAATTATGAAACTCTGACCTTGGACTTATGATGATGCAGCTTGGATGATGGGCTCAAATCGATCTCATAGGGATGATGGGCCTCAGAGTCAGTGGGATAGGTGTCCATTTCACTGTGACAGCGGCGTAAGAGATGGGCCTGAGATATAGAGTGATTGGGGGTTGTGGGCCTTGACAAAGTGGTCTGCGACTGTAATCTACGGTTCTGTTGCTTTACGTGTTTCTTGGCTTTGTGGTGCCAATTCCTTAGAGCCATGGCTACTCTTTCGTTGAATATGGTTGGTTTCATGGTTGAACCCATCTGTTCTCACCAATCAATTTTTACTCATTCTTAAATCCTCTTTCAGAAACCCTAGATTAAAAACTTCACATTCATTTTACAATGAGATTATATCAATTAAGCTACCTGTGTGACGAGAGCATAGAGAGGAAGAGTCACGTAGCTGCAAAGGAATTGAACGAAAACCCTGCCACATCATCCACGTTAATTTTATACGATTAACATCAGATTAATAGATATGGATCAAGAAAAAGGGACACACCCCATTGAGATTTTAATCACCACATCCTCCGTCTGCGAATGAAAACAAGATTTCATCCCAAACTGAAGCTGAAAAAAAAGTTCCACGATTCATCAAGAATTGAAAGAGAAACATTAGCATTTATTACAATGGCACTCACAAATCACAAGTCTTGATCATGTAGAAATATTTACATGATTGTTGAATAGTTTATGTATTTTAGTGTGGAAAATTTTCGTTTTCATATTGGTATGCTGAAATAGAAGCAAGACTAACCGCGGTCCATGAAAAGTAGGCAAGTTGGAAAGCGTTCTGTTCGAATGAACGTGCAAGAAAAGGGACATAGAAGACTTGGATTAGTAGTCATTATAATTGATTAACAGAAATAAGAGGAAATTAAGAATTTGAATGCTTTGGAAAAGTAGAATACGCATTCAAACCTGAAAGAGCACGAAATTGACGAGGTAGAGAATAAGTCGAGGTTTGTTAAACCAGAAGAGATCATCCCCAGGCTGCACCAGTGGCATGCCCTTTACAACCTCTCCTCGTTCTTGAATTCTTTGACCCATCTTCGTTATTATCACTTGCAGCTTTGTCCCCACTAATAGAACAATCTACATGCATTTTCACCACGTTAATTATGATTACAAAAAATAAAATATCATTATTAGTCAAGCTTAGTCCTAATTTGCATGGGCTTACTATCAAAGGAGCAAATGGCAGCCACAGATAAGAGTACCAGCCTGGCCATATACAAAAATTATATAAGGAAACGTAATTAGTTTACACTCCTTAATATTCATAAAGAAATGTTTAGCGTGGTCAGTTATTATAAGATGTACCATGGGTGTGAAAGAGGAGAAAAAGCACTGTGATGAACCAGATTGGAGGACTGAAATATATTAGAAAAAGCAGTTATAATTATACAATGGTTCTGTATATCAATTGTGACATGCATTATTTTAAAAAATGGTTACTAATTTTATGACAATTCAAAAGAGAGAAGAAGACAGTGAGGGCAAATTAAGCACAAAACCTGATTTCAACGACCACTTTGAAGTCCTCTTCCAAAGATCTTTTGATATATTGCCGAAAGTCGAATTTATGGCGACTTTGAGGCCCCAGATGTGCCTAAAGAAATTCAAGTTATATTTTTATTAAGAAGACATTTCAAAGAGTTTATACCAACTTCATTTGGATTGTTTAAAGATGTAACTTTTTCATATATATTTGTTTAAAAAATACTTCAATAAATTTAGTAAAAGAGTTAAATAAGTTTCAGGCATGCAATATACTTATGTAGGTCATAAGTTCCAGGGATGTGAATATAATTTGTTCATTACAGAGTAATTAGTTGGGCATGTTGATGTTAAAGCGGAACTGGTTTACAGTTGAATTGAAAATGATTTTATTGTAGAAATAAAAACAATATATATACAAGCCACATATCAGTAAAAAAAAGAAATAGAGAAAGGGTAGGTGAAATTAGTAAGGGGTGTAATGTGATTACCATCATAAATCCATGCCTCAAGGTCAAGTAATCAACTTTAGGAACTGAGCGTACAAACTGCCTGAAGAAACAAATCTGTACATAGCAATAAGGTAAAGCAAAGAAACAGTTGAATAGGTGTGATAAAAAAAAATTCTGCCATACAATGAAATGCTCACCACATTTCTCCACTTGTATATTTTGATTTATATGCATACATACATAGCTTTTTAATAGCAGTTTTATGTGCATGGTTAAAAAATTTAACTGGTGTATCATTGAAGAGTTCAAATTACTTGTTATTTATGTCTCTTCTTGATATTTTACTTTCTAGTTCTAATACAATCTTGATACTTTTTTAATGCGTACATGCACTCAGAAAAAAAAGAAGCACAAGCATGAGATGACGTACAATCCAAACAAGGATAGTATGTTGAGTCCAGAAACTCAAGTGTCTTCTTCCAAACGATGTCTCCCTCGCAAATCTAAACCGTTCAGGATCTGTGCTAAACAACACACAATATTACACATATATAAATGAGTTTATGCAGTACTTTTCTTTAAAACTGTTACAAAATATTGTTATACTTTAATTAAAATATCTTTATTACTAATTAATGGTAGTTAAGACTTAAAAGAAATATATAATAAGGTGGGGATTCAATGAACCACATTTTCAAGCTTATTCTTAAATGTTTAAACAAGAAGCTAGGTTTGAATCTTTTTTATTATATATTGGCATGCGCAGAGACAAACCGTGTGAAAATTGATACTGTGCTGTTTTTGTTTCCTCTTCCCATCGTTTCCACCTTCTCATCTATATATTGAGTTTCAATTTAACAATATAAGCAACTCATACTTCCAGAAAGGTATAAAAGTTGTTAAAGAATTAAATATACATATTTTCTTAGCTACCTTTGCTCGACCAAGTGCCAGAGTGAGAATGCAGTAAAGGACGTGAAAAACAGCCAGCACGAAGATAAATATATGGAGTTGATGAATGCCCTCTGATGAGACAAACGGGACTTTACCCTACACATTTCACAACATAAAACACAATCTAAATGCCAAAGTTAGGTTAAAAATTTAATATAAGTTTAAATATTGACTGAAGCGTGAGAAGAAAAATCTACAAAATTATTATTTCAAAATTTAGATAAAACTATATTTATAATTTTTATATGAACTGACTCATCAATATCTCAAATCTCTTTGACATTCTCTTTAAAAATGCAATAAAACTAAAGTAAATATATATAAAGTTTTCATAGATTTCTATAATAGATTTTTTTTTTCTTTTTATTTCTTGTTCTGACGAGTTCCTTTTGGATTCAAGTACACGGTGAAATTTTTCATAAACCAAAAATAAAATAAAATTGTACAGAAGTCAGACATTATTAGTGCTGGAAATATCTAGTTTCACGACAAAGAAAAATCTCTTTCCTTTGCCTGTATTCATGGAAATTTTCCATGAACGCGAACATTTAATCGTATATGGAGAAGTCATTATCGCAGTCAAATTAAATGAGGTAGGCTTGCCCTATAAATATTTTTTAAGAAAATGCTAATAGATATAAAAACGATTTCATTCATTCATAAATAAAATCCCTTTTTATATTTTTCTAAATTTTAAATCAATATTCAAAAGAAAAAAAAAAACAGCATTCTACTTTGTTTTTCCTACGTACGTTATTCTTACAAAAACAGCAGCACTTATATTTTTATATTATAATTTCTTAAAACTTGACATAGTAATTACCTGCGCCGCACACTTGTCACTTCCTCCCGCCGCCAAAATACGGCGGTGATTTTGGTTATGGTCGGAATAGAAAAGCTCCGATAGTAATCTTCGGGCATTTGTTTTGTGGTCTCTTTTGTGAGTGCAGGGGTGGAATGTCCCTGCAACCTTTTCCGATATACATATCCTCGATATTACACTTTGTCCTACCGTTAGAAGCAGCGATATGAACCCCAATAACATAAGTTCTGCACACAATTATTAATCCAATTAAAACTCAATGTTAATTTGCAGTAATTAACCTTTAATCCATCACAGACAAAACTCAAAAGCTTCAGATTGACACACCTGATTTGATCTTTTCAAGTGATTCATGTAACGCTCTTTTGTGCTTCTTCTTCAACCACTATACATGGTGCAACAATTGGTTATAGTATTGATAATTAAGATTAAACAGTTACAGATGGATCTATGTATGCATGGATACCTTTCCTATGAGATGGAAGATATGGTCGATGAAGATAGATATGGAGAGCAAAACGAAGCAAACAACGGCCACAGCCCAAGTAGGAGTTTCCTCCAAGCTTCTTCCTCCCATGTTCTTAAGTTATTGTCTTCTTAATTTCTTTCAATGTATAAATAGATTATGAGTGATGGGATTAGCAAGTAGAAGCTTAGCTATAGCTCCCCGATTTTGAACGCAAAAATATCCATGCCCTAGTAGTGTAGTGTGGTGAAGGTCATAACAATGTTAAAAAACAATAATAAAAAATGCAGTTTTAATTGTTTTGTCTTTTCATAATAAATTGTATACATGATAAGTTTCTTCATTTTTATAGTAATTATCTTTAAAATCATATAAATAATATTTTTTTAAAGATTTTGTATCAAACCAACACTATATATATGTGGACTATATTTGATCGATGATTTGACGTGATAATTTTTTATTACTATTTTGGTTAGGTTTATTTATTATTTTAATTTATATGTTATATAAACTTTTTATTACTTAATTTGTTATTTATTTTACTTATTAAAGTTTAGCGAAGCCAAATCGTAAAATTATGGTCATGATGACTAACAAAATTTGACCAAAACAAATCACTATCCTATACAATTAACATCTGAAATAGATTCTTATATAAATAACATGTATTTATGACTTATTTAAACAAAATTTTTAACAGGATTCAAAAGAGAGAAAGTAAAAGAAATATTTTCCAAATCAATGAACTGAAAAATCGGTTTTATGTAGCTACTTCAAAATTAAGGGGTTAAAAAGGTATTTAGAAAGTTATTTAAATTGTATTATTTTATTTGATGACTTGACTCTAATATTTGAAGAGAAAAAAAATTAGTATAAGACTAAGAAGTGTTCTGTGTATTAAATGACTAGAATGACGTGCAGAGTGGGCAAGTGCACGTAATCTTCCAATGAGATGACTGAATCCTGATGATGCAGGAATGGCCAAAGGGTGATTAAGGACCTTATTAAATTGAAGGGTATACCTGCAGGACTATGGTCCCACCAAAATATTAATTTTTTTTGCATGGAGTTATAATCTTGCCTTGGCTCCTGGTTTTACAAAATTCCTACCATATTTAACTGTAAATATAACACAAACCAACCCAAGACCTCTAACCACATATTGTTCTTCTGCACTCCTGGGGTTGATCCAAGTTTCTGGTTTACGGTACAATTTTTGCTCCTTTTTGTCTTGTAATTAAACAACGGTTTCTGGTTGAAACAATGAATGCTTAATTAGTTTGCCAACTCTGACTCTTACCTTTCATGAAACTAGATAAGGGACCGTGAATCATTTATGGAACAGTGCAGATTTGGATTAATTGAATCTTATTATTAATAGACATATTTTTAAAAAATTAGGCAAATGTGAACACGACCTTTTTTTTTTCTAGTGTATTCGTAATAGTCAAGTAGTTGAAGGATGACTTTGATTAATGATAATCTTGAGTTAACTTTTTTACATTTAAACTGAAATCGTTAAGACATAACAGAACTATGGAATAAGTGATATTGCGGCAGAAGTTGTATACTGTTATATACGGTATAGAAATTGAAGAAGTAAAACTACTTTATAGTATTGCAAATGTACCTGAATAATTGAAATGTAGTTCAAAATTTGAACAATTATTAGTTGTTCAGAAAAAAAGAAAAATAAAGAATCAACAAAGGTTTGATTGGTAGAGAGTTAACCCGTTGGTGCCAAAATGAAGGGTCTTCTGTTCACATGTGTCTATAAAGGAGTGGTCCTTAGAGGGGGCACCCATAAGTGTAGACGTCTGAAATGGTGCATTGTGGTCATTGGATATTGGGTTCTAGTCATCTTATACATCCGTAGGTTATGATATATGTTATTTTATATTCTCAAAGATCTTAAAATCATGTTCCCACATAATTTTTTCATAATGGTCTAATATATAGTTTCTATGTTATTAGGTAGGAATCTTCACGACACTATGGTCTAAATTAAAAAGAAAGATAGCTAGGGTGCTACGCATTAAAGCAATGTCAACCAAGTGCAGTATAAGTTATAACTACTTGTAAAAAAAAGCATTGAACTGATCAAATAAGTATTCATGAACATCAAAAACTAAATTCTAGCTACGCGTATTTTACATGTTGCGATCAATAATGACTTAATTGGAGGCTTACCCTTCTGTACAAGGCTTATACAAATGCTGTAACTTAGTTGACTGACCTTTCGTGCCTACCAAAGCAAATTCCTATTTAGATTCCATGAATCAAGAGCTTTCAAGTTTGAACCAGGGTTTAATATTATAAAAATTAAAAAACTATCCAATTTTATTTTTCTGAAAATACTCAAGCTGTTCTTATTCTTATTTTCTTCTTGAATAAATTTCGCTATTTTTAAACACTACTATTTGTGAGTATTGTCGCACCTAACTTATTTAAAAAAACAATTAATATGTATGATTTTTTTATTAGAAGTCTGCGTTTTCAAAATAAAAAAATGGAACTAATTAATTTGCTTTTTCATGAAAGGATACATAACCAAGAAATACATGTTTTATAAGAAGAAGAAAAAAAGGAATAAAACAGAAAACAATTTATTAACCTTCACATTTGCTTCCTTCGAGTTACACAAAGATGAAATGTTACTAAAATCATGATCACCTTTGTCATTTTGGCATTTAATAAAAATTAGTGTCATCGTTTACCAAAAGAAAATTCTTGATTGTCTTCAATATCAATATCAATCTGGTGTGGAGTGAGACCTGAGACCTGATCCATTTCAATTTCCATTTCTATCTCCATTTCATGGTGATGAACAGAAGAAGAATTAACCTTGGAGGAGGGGGGTGAATGGATCTCATAAGGAAGATGTGCCTCAAAATCGAACCTTATTGGAGAAGATGGATAAGTGGCCATTTCACTGTGGTATCGTCTCAGGAGATTAGCGTGGGACTTAGGCTGCTTCGGGATCGAAGGCCTCGTTGACAAAGAACTCTGCGATCGTAATGCAAGCTTCTCTTTTACGTTCTTCTTCGCTGTGTGGTGCCAATTTCTTAGAGCCGTAGCTACTTTTTCGTTGAAAATGGTTGCCTTCATTGTAGAACCCATCTGTTCTCATCCACAACCTTTTCAATTAAACTATCTACACCCATAATTCTTACAAAGTAAAATCAATTTGATCACTGAACCGTAAAACTTTATAAAAATAATATTTATTCATAGAATGGATTATAGATATTAGTTAAACTACCTGAGTCACGAGAGCATAGAGAGGAAGAGTGACGTAGCTGCAAAGGAATTGAACGAAGATCCTGCCACATAATCCATGTTAATTTTATACAATTAACTTGAGACTATATTATTGCAAACAAAGTTTTAGAATGAGTTGTTAAGTAGGTATGGATCTAGAAAACGGGACACACACACCCCATTGAGATTCTGATCACCACTTCCTGCTTTTGCGAATGGAAACATGATTTCATCATAAATTGAAGCTGAAACACAAAACAAAAAAGTTTTACCATTCATACAAGTAAGAAATGCATTCACTAATCTTCATCAAGTAGAATAAACGAAGTTAATTTATTTTGCAGGACTTACTGCTGCCCATGAAAAGAAAGCAAGCTGAAAAGCATTCTGTTCCAAGAAACATGTAAGACTTGAATTATTAGTCTCTAACAGAGATGAAAAGAACTTGAGAAGTTTCATTTTGATTATACATTAGATTGATTGATATTGATCCACATACCTGAAAGAGCACAAAATTAATGAGGTAGAGAATAAGTCGAGGTTTGTTAAACCAGAAGAGATGATCCCCAGGTTGCACCAGTGGCATGCCCTTTACAACCCCTCCTTGTTCTTGAATTCTTTGACCCATCTTCGTTATTATCACTTGCAGCTTCGTTCCAACCAATAGAACAATCTACATGCATTTTCACCACGTTAGTTATGAGTACAAAAATTAAAATAACATTAAGATAAGGCTTAATTTGCATGTGCTTACAATCAAAGGAGCAAATGGCAGCCACAGATAAGAGTACCAGCCTGACCATATAGAAATGATGTACCGAAACGTAAGTATGTGGACACGTAATAATCAATAAAATGATTGATTCAGCTTAGTGAGTTATGAGATGTATTCACTCACCGTGAGTGTTAAACAGGAGAAAAAGCACTGTAATGAACCAGATTGGAGGACTAAAAAATTTGAAAGAAAGCAGCTAATTATATACTATAAATGTGTAGATCAAATGATGACATATATATGTTACTTTGAAAAATGGTTTCTATCTATGTTTGGCACTCTTAAACTCCGAAAATACATAAAAAGAAAAGGACCCAGATGGCAAGAATCGAGCACAAAACCTGATTTCAACGACCACTTTGAAGTCCTCTTCCAAAGTTCTTTTGATGTACTTCCGAAAGTCGAATTTCTGGTGACTGTGAGGTCCCAAATGAGCCTAAAGACAAGTTCAGAGAGTTTATACCTACTTCATTTGGATCGTTAAAAGTCATAACTGTTTCATATTTTTTTTAAAATTTACTTCAATAAATTTCATAAAAGAATTAAATAAGTTTCATGTTAAGTTTGTGATAAACTTTGTTGCAATATAGTTATGTTGGTCATAAGTTATAGGGACGTGATATAATTTGTTCATTACATACTAATTCTTGCTGGGCATATGTTGATCTTAAAGGGGAAATAGTCACAGTTGAGTTGAAAATGATTTTATTCTAGAAATAAAAACAATATACAAACCAAATATCAGTAAAAAAAGATAGAGAAAGGGTAGGTGAAATTAGTAAGGGGTGTAATGTGATTACCATCATAAACCCATTCCTCAAGGTCAAGTAATCAACTTTAGGAACTGAACGTACAAACTGCCTGAAGAAACAAATCTGTACATAGCAATAAGGTAAACAGTTGAATAGGTGTTCTTAGAAATCTAACTGCTATGCATTTTTTTTTTACCTTTTAAATTTTCTAGTTGTTGGCATGATCAGCAGGTTACGTATTATATGATTTACATAATAAGCTTCTCAGCTTTAAATGTGAACTAAAATGTACTATCTATCTATCTACATATATATATATATATATATATATATATATTGATTTTTTTAATTAAATATACTATACTTTCTAGTATAGTCTTTTTAGTTCAATATATTGTATGAAATCTCCCGCTAAAGAAAAAAAAAAAAAAAAAAAAAAAACGAGCATATAATGGGCATCCTTACAATCCAAACCATGACAACATTTTGGGTCCAGTAACTCAGGTGTCTTCTTCCAAACGATGTCTCTCTTGCAAATCTGAATCGTTGAGGATCTGCGCTAAATAACAAACAATTTTGCAAATATTGCACTTATCTAATTAGAAATATTTAATTCATATATTTTTTGTTGAAATATAAAGATATCCCAATTAAAATATGTTTATTATTATTATTATTTAATGGTAGTTACGAAAGAGAATGAAAAGTATCAATAAAGCACAGATAGGTGAAATCCGAGAAGAGAGTTGATAGTGTTTGATAATAGGTCCAATGAGCTTTGATGTTTTATCTTATTTTAGTAAGGATAGTATAGTCCTCTCTTGTTTGTTATCTTTATATTGTTTTACCTTGTATCTGGCTATGAAACTTTTTATTTTTAAAAGTCCAACTACATTAAATTCTTTCATTTTTTAAATAATTATTTTGGATAAAGTACATTTATTAAATTTTAGTTTTATTATTTGCATAGAATATTTTAATTACTACCTGCCTCAATATATAAATATACAAAACCTTGTATGATCCCTTCCCCTGGGGTTTCTCATTATTCAGGTAAAGTTTGTAAGTTAAAGAAAGTTTTAGATAGAAGTGCCAAAGCTTAGTTTGAAAATTATCCATTGTAATTGCATTTCATGGCTTCCACTCTAGCCGTAATGATTCAACATTGTTTTTCTAATACTTACCACTGTCATATATCTTGCTCTTCTTGTATGTTGACGACATAGTCCACTGAATAATTTGAGATGAAAGATTTAAATTATTATTCAAATCACTCGTGATTCGATTTTTCAATGGCACAAAATACATACTGAAATTGTCTATCATTTCAATTGAAACCACTATGTCCTGGGATCTTACCTCATAATTTGTCTCTTTTATAAATATTATTAACTTCACTAGCAAATATTGACTGTTCTTATTGTCAGATCTTAAATTTAAGAGGAGATATTAAATAATTGGTTGAATAAGTTTTTATGCTTTGTTTTATTTATTAAAGCGTAATTCACTCCTCTTTTATTGTCTTTATATGGTTTTAGTCATTTCATTTCTATCGTAATCTAATTTTATATAAGTACAAATGTGCTATTACTGTTTTTATTTATTCTTCCTCTCATATACTTGTATTCGCTCTAATTACCGTTAAGTGGGGATATAATTAACACACAAAAATGATCTAAGTCTTAAATTTTAAAATAAATAATGTTTTACCGGAAAAAAAAATAAAGGTATATATTGGCGTATACAGAGGACGAACCGTGTGAAAATTGGTACTCTGCTGTCTTGGTTTCTACTTCCCATCGCTTCCACCTTCTCATCTATTATATATTGAGTTTCAATTTAACAATATAAGCAACTCAGATACTTCCAGAAATGTATAAACGTGTTAAAAAATTAAATATACGTATTTTCTTAGTTACCTTTGCTCTACCAAGAGCCAGAGTGAGAATGCAGTAAAGGACGTGAAAAACAGCCAGCACGAAGATAAATATATGGAGTTGGTGAATGGCTTCCGATGAGACAAATGGCACTTTACCCTATGCAGTTTTACCATAAAAATCACTTTAGCTAGCACCCCCAAACCTAAATTAGGTTTCTAGAGATAAATAAATCAATTAAAGTAGTCATTATTTACAATATGTGTTGCCCTGGTTTTCATTAATTAACTTAGGTAGATGTCAAAAAGAATAAATACAAAAATTTAACTCCGAAGGAGAAAATATGTATAGTTAGATTTTTAGGGTGTGCATGTATAGAGTTGATTTTGACGGAAAGTTGATCCTGAAATTAGATTTAATATATTTTAAAAATAGTTTGGGTTGTGCTTTGAATTGCTTCAGTGGGTTTAGTGTTTTATATTCTTGAAAAGCATACATTTTTAGTAATTGTATATTTAATAATAATAAAATTTTGTATTTAATAGATAAATGTCTAAAACATTATACATATATATATATACATATATATATATATATATATATAGTTATATTGCTTATTGTAAAATATACTTTTTATTATATTATATATTTTTATTATTATTATTATTATTAAATTTAATTATAGAAATATGTAAATTGTGTATAAGTGTTGAAATACCTTTTTATGTTTTTTACTAATTTATTCTTTTTAGTGATAAAATGATGGAAATACATAAATATTGACATATTCTATTATAAAATTAAATTTTTAATCGGATTGGATTTAAATACTTGATAAAAATTTGAAGTCAAGCATAGATAAAGATAATCTCATCCAAAACCTATTCCTAATTACTCACTCCTTGTTAAACTTAAAAAGTTAGATTTTTAAATGAAACTAAAAAATAACTTCCTATAAATGGAATGAATGAAAGTACTCAAGTCACTCTTTCCATCAGTCATTTCTTGATCAAGAAAGTTTTAAATATTTTTCTTCAAACTAAATATAAATAAGGTATCAAACTCAAAACATGATTAATTAATAATTAATGCTGGATATTTCTGACCCTGTGTTTACGGCACAGAATAATGGCCGTTCCTTTTTTCGTTGATTTTTTTTTTTTTTTGGCGAGTATATTTCTACTTAAGAGACGAACTAGTTGAATGCCCTTATCATAGAGTAACTAAGTTTCCTAGCTTAAAAAGAAATGTGATTAAAAAAGATTTCATTGAAATAATAATTTAATCTCTCTGACAAAGATTAATTATTAACAAAATTAACAGTTATTTCATTGTTATAATTGAAAAATATCTTGTGTATGTCCCATTAACAAAGAATAATGAATTTCAACTAATAAGATTAGTGCAAAATTTTACCTTGTAATAAAAGAGTATTAAAAATGTATATTAATGTTTTGTTTGTAAGGAAATATAAGGAGATAAATATGAGGCATATTTGTATCAATAAATTATAAGTTGACCATATATAAGTGAAGCCAAACTACATTTAATCTTAAACTTAAAATTTTAGATATACAAGCCAATGCTAGTGATATAGGTTAATTAACATGTTCGTCTCTACCCTATTAGATCTTACATCCAAAACTCTTGAACCAAAAAAAGTATATATCAATGTACTGTTTCTAACGTGCATACTTCATATTTTAAACTATTATTACTCATTATTTTATAATTTCGAATAAATTTAATGTATTAAAAATATATGCATAGAGAGGAACCTAACCCTACACACAAATTTACCTCCGCCGCACACTTGTCACGTGCTTCCAACGCTAAAATGTGGCGGTTATGTTGGTAATTATGGTCTTCTAATGGGAGAGTGTTGTTTCTGTTCACTCTTGTATGAGCACAAGGGTGAAATGTCCCTGCAACCTTTTCTGATATGCATATCCTCGATATTAGACCTTGCCCTACCGTTAGGAGCAACGATATGAACCCTAATAACATAAGCTCTGCATACATGCAATCATAAAGTTAATTTTGGTGCATTCAGTTTGTCACTTAAAGAAGTTAATCAAATAGTTCACATTGTCTCACACCTGATTTGATCTTTTCAAGTGCCTCGTATAGAGCTCTTTTGTGTTTCTTCTTCAACCACTTCTCGCATGAACATAGTGAAAGTATATATTAGGGTTCATAATTAAATACAATACTTACAAGCATGTAATTAACATGGATAAATACCTTTCCTATTAGATTGAAGATGTGTTCGATGATGACAGATATGGAGATCAAAACAAAGCAAACAACGGCCACAGCCCAGGTTGGTGTTTCGTCTAAATTCCTTCCTCCATTTCCTGCCATTCTTCTTCACTTCCTGCCAATATCATATACTCTTCTTTTTTATTCTTGTTCCTTAGAATATAGGTGTATAAATAGATAGCATATGATGGATGAGGAAGTGGGGGTATAATTAGTTCAGTCTATTCAAAATTGCCTTCAATTGCTGAAATTCTCCAACTTTTTTTAATAGTTTAAGATAAATAAAATACACATTCAAATATACGTCGTGTTAAAAACCATTTTTTGTCAACTATTATTACTGTTTATCTTATGAGATATAAGTTCAGTCATTTATAATAATTTGTAATTTTTTAAAATCGTGACTTCTCATAATTTTATATTATTTTATTTATTACAGAATACTGTTTACTTTTTTAGAAGTACAGTTAGTTATTATTGATCAATTTATGAATGAATGAGAAAATACATGATGATGAACTTTTCCTATCAACAATACGATATTACATATATCACAGTTGAATTCTGTTTAGAGTATAAAGATATTTATTTAAGAAATAATTAATATTTTAAAAAAGCATAATATCTTTTCTTTATTTTACTTTGGATGATTGGATTATACTGATTTACTTGAGCATTTATTTGGATATTGAAATCCAAAATGTTAGTAGCTTAAGTCTATGTACAAGTTGTGTGCGTAGCTATCAAATTACCTAGAATGATAAGTTGGGGAATTGGCTACTTGGTGTACTTATTTTCAAGTGTCAATTTCCCATTCACAGAGCCAAACTTCATTAGGAATTCGTCAATTAATTAAGATTGCTGGCCACAAAATTAAATCAAACTAATTAACAACCATATTTTTTTCGACAAAAAGACGATATTAATTAACAACCATTGTTGCTGGTTCAATTCATACCCAGAGAGAGAAGCTAGCATATGATCGTTGGATCAAACTGAATGGTGATGGAATTAAAATTTTTTGGTTTATCGTACAACCTTGGTTCCTTCTTCTTCTTTTTCTTCTGGTAATTACGAAACTGTTCCTTGTTGAAGACTATGAGTTCATGGTTTGTGCCACTTCCGTACGGATTTCTTGGCTAAACTTTCATGATGTCTGAACCATGATTTTTATTCATGATAATTTCTTGTATTAGTTAGAGAGGTTACTGTAACTTGCTTAAAATAAAGTTTGTTTTTTCAATAATACATAAATTTAAACAAACTTTATCAAGAAATACACAAAATTCATGGGTGAGGTTATTCCATATATGGGATGAATGAAATAGCAGAATGTGCAAACATTTTGGGTGGTATTAGTTAGAGAGGTCGCTGTAACTTGCTTAAAATAAAGTTTATTTTTTCAATAATACATAAATTTAAGCAAACTTTATCAAGAAATACACAAAATAAAAATTCATTAGTGAGATTATTCCATATATGGGATGAATAAAATAGCAATGTGTAAACATTTTGGGACCAAATGACAAAACTGATTGGGGCATTCCGAGAATTGAACTCGGGACCTCTCGCACCCTAAGCGAGAATCATACCACTAGACCAAATGCCCTCTTTTTCCATTTCTACAATTTTTATAATATTAATATTAAAAAAGTAATTTCATATAAAACTGGTTTAATTATTACTTAATATAAAAATTGATAATAATTATCTAAAACTAATATTTTAAACAATATGGTATTGAATATCGATGATGTATATCTATTGATAGTACAAAATTATTTTAGTACGATTACATATGAGATTTCATAAAATTACGTAAATATATCTACTCTTTAATACTTCCGTCATAAGAATACATGTTGTAGTGTCTACGTATCTTTTTTTGTTAGTATAGTTTACTCAAAGATTTTATTATGTCACTTAATCTTGTAATTATTCATCTTATTAAACTAATCTGGACAATTTTGTTTTTACAAATTTGGTGTAGTTTATTTTTAACTCATAAAAATGGATATAATTTAATATATATCAATAAATTGTATTTAAAAACATGATTTCAAACAATTATGCTTAAAATTACTCAAAAAAAATATGTCTACATCTATGAAGACATGTTAAGTGCATGTTATACGTAGGAAAAAAAAAAACAAAAAACAATTGTAGTCACAAGAAATGACTGTAAAAATAAATCTAAATGATATTTTTTTCAGCAACTTATATGTTCGTCTGCTATGAATAAATCACAACTTTCAGTAAAATATGGTCGTCGTAATCACAGATGGCAAGGTAAACTAACAATAATACAAGCAAGTAACAAAATTCAGAATAAAATAAATATATAGAAAAATATAATTGATTTCATAACATATTTTGTATATATTATATACCAAAGGTACTAAAGATGATACAAAAATTATAAGATTTTAAAACTTTGATAATACTATATTGAGTTTAATTATTTAGAACTAGTACTTATCATATCTTTCAAGTACATATCTAACTTCAGTTTGATAAAATTGTCATTTGTATATTGATTTAGCTATGTCATTTATATAATTTAGATTATCAGTAAAACATGAATATCTTTTCCAGATATTCTCTAATAGTAATTCACCTTTTACGTATTTAAAAGATTTCATTTTATTCAATTGTCAAACATGTATTCATCACGTTCCATAAAAATACACCAACAACCATAATTAATTTATACAATTATACTAAACAACTAGTATTATTAATATGCAATTATTATTAATATATGATCATTTATTTATTTGATGCTTTAAAATATCTTAAACATATAAAAGATTTAAATATGTAAAAAGTATTCGTATGAAATTCTTTTTTATTTTGAGTTTTTAATGACTATTAATTAGTTTTATGATAAGCATGTCAGATAAAAAAAAACACATACAAGAGTATAATAAAAAATAATTAATAATTAGCATTCTTTTAACATTTAAAAAAAAACAAATGATAAAAGTTCAAAAAATATATATTCCTAAAGTATAATTAAATAATAATACACAGTTGAATACTTGGAAGTCAATGAAAGAATCTAGAAGTGAGAAGTAGTGGTGCTTCTACAACCACGTTGGAATTTTAAATGTCCTTCTTCGTTCTCCATTCATTCATTCATCGTTTCTACTTGCATACTAGTTGGAGCAAGTTGCTTATATAAGCTGTTAAATAAAGAGATGTTTTCATTTTTTTTTTCTTCATCGTTCTTTTTGTTTTTGGGTTTTTTCAGAAGTCATTTATGTAAAATTCATCATGGAAAGTAATTTATGATAACAGTTTCTACAATAACTGTCGTCGTATCCTTTTTTTTTTTTTCAGTTTAGTTGTATTTGTTTTATAGATTTATAACCAGGTGCGTTCAAAAAATATTTCTAAACATAATGAAACAAATATATAGCACTGATTAATGTTATTATGAATATTAATATATTGAGTACTTTAATAAAAAAGAATCATATGAATAACTTATCACATATTTTCTTAATATTATAAAGCCATGTTCTCTAAACCATTCTATAATTCAAGTGTTAAGAGCGTAATAAATCAATATATTAAAACTTAATCATAGCAAGTTAATATATTGAAATAACTTTAATAAAATTTAATTCTAAATGTCACTTCGGATATCTCTCTTTCTAATTAAATATCAAGAAATTATGGTTTTATGAGAACACATTAGAAAAACAACATTAAACATTAAATAAAACGTAGTAATAATAATAATATATACTTATTGAAATTTCTTTCAATTTTAAGAAAGTGATACTGGATAATTTATATATAAATAAAAATTATTAAAACAACAACAATGTCATCTTCCAATATTGTTTTATTGAAGCACCGAATTAAGCAAACACTTTTAATATTACTATTATTACAAAAGAATAAGGAGAAAAAAATATTTAGCAACTATGAATCTCTCCTCGCTTATCTTAAATGTATATTTATAACTTTTTTAGTCAACTTCTTATTTACCCGTCTTGTGATCACTTAAGTGAAGTATTTGTTTTTGACTAAAAACATACACATTACTCTGAAATATTAAATTTATTAAATATTCAATTCAAAAGAAGAATATATTGTTTACTCAAAAAAAGCGATGATGTATTAAAATTTATTTAACTCTTATAAAATATAGAATTGCTTAAAGATTGATTTTAATTAAAAATAAATTACTTTTGTTTGTCACGAAGTATTATAGCAAATAAAAATTACAGTATATCGTTAGGTATTACGAGACATAAAAAAAATAACATTTGAGGTAAAAGTAAACTTGTTTAGTAAAATTAATAGTTTGAAACAATTTACATTCGTATAAAATTTGTATGCAATAAGTTTAGAAATTTATTTTTTTTCTTCATTACTAGTAAAAATTTTTAATTTGTTCTTCTTTGAAACTACAATATATAATTGATACATATTGGTAATAAGAAAACATCAATTCCACTCCAAATACAACATGGGATGGTTAGCATCTAATAATAATTTGTCATTTAACTTAAGTAAATTCGTATTTAAATTAATCCTGATATCATTTATTTTAAAATACTTCAAACCTTATAAATTTTTCACTTGTAATTTACATTCCAAATCCGTAAATATTTGAGACAATAATCGTTTAAAAATTTTAGGAAAAAAACATGAAAACATGAGCGAGCGGGAAAATATTTAATTTTACAATACATATATTTAATTAATTTAAATACTTATAACATAAAAAATACACATACAATTTAATTTAAAGTAATTAAATTAAAATATATCTACCAAAACAGTAACGAAAACTTCAAAATATCATATTGACTATTTAGATATTTTGTTCCTGAAAAAAAGTTCTCTTAAAAGATCATTAATAAAACTTAGCGTATATTGAAATTAAGTAAGAGCAAATATATTAGTGGTTTTTCTTTGGTGGTTGAGGAAATTTATTTAATCCTAAAAGCTTCTAGAAAACAAAATATCTTACTGTTATAATTGAACTATTGCAAAGGTAGTTTTTTTGTGTTCATTTTTTTTTTCTTTATTCGGCAAAGGGCTCTGGTTGCACTAACGACGAAATATTTCATGTAATAAGTTACTTTTAAAATATAAAAAACACTAGAAATTATTTTAATAATTTTCTTAATTATATTTCTCCTTAAAATATAATGCATAGAAATTAAAAATATCCATTATTACAGTAATATGAACATTAATAGAAATGAAATGGTATATTATTTATCTTGTGTGGTGATTTGATGTTGTGATATTTATGTAAAATGTGAAATTGAAATGTATCTTGAACAAACATGTCAAGATAAATAAAAATACGCATAGAGCCAAGGGATTAGATTAACAGATGAGTGTAGTGCTCATTCGCATCACACAATTCAATAGTGAATTTAGTTCTTATTTTAAAGCAGTTTAATTTTAACATATTAATTTTTTATTGTAAAAATTACAAATCACTCAAAAGATCTCCAAGTTCAAATACAACTAATAATCAAATTTTAAGTGTCTTAATTATGTATAATCTCATCTTTCACATTCTTCCAATTTTGCACTTTTGGTAAGATATGTTGACTTCATTTATAATAGAGTGTCATAAATAATAAATAAACAAATAATATTTTTTCGAAACCTTTCACTCTTAAACTCAACTAACTAGTTTAAAACTTTTAAACCTTAAAATTTGTTAATAAGTTACTTGTAAGTTTTCGGTTTTCACGGATTAAACTTGTTTAGTTTAAATCTTAATGTTTACTTATTGCACCCCTTGCTTTGTGTTTATTAGTGGGCTTTTCAAAATTATTTTCTGAATGCAACCTTAAATTTGTGGGCCTTATGGCTCCACCAATTTTCTGTTTATAGTGGGCTTTCCAGAATCATTTTGTGTATGCAGCTCAAAATTTCAGGCTTTATTTCAAAGACGAAAATATTTCCAACAAAACCTTTTTGAAAATAAAACTACTAAAAGTAGTTTCAATTTGAACGAGAATCTATCCATATTTAAACTTGATTCAACACTAAATCAAACACGCTCTTAATTAATCACACCTATAATGAGAGTGCTTAGTGTATCTTCTTAGTAGTATCAAGAAAAGAAAAATTATACTTTTATTAGAAAAGTACACGTCAAATTTATATTTTTAACTGCAACTGTAAATTTAAAATTCATTATGCAGAATTTATAATTTTAAATATTCTCAAGCCAAAAATTTAAAATTGATTGTGTAACATTAAATAATATAAAAGAGTGGGAGCTAATAATAGTACGATGTCAATTTTCTTTTAATTCTGAAGGGCAAAACTTTGAGATTAACCTTTGGTAGGGAGTGGAAGTTAGGTGTGAACCACATTCTTGAGCCACAATTTCAGATTTGAACCTCTGACCTTATTATAAGTGAAGTTTGTATACAATTAGGTTTGTTTTAGTCTTTTTGGCTTTTGTGTTTTTAAAAGGGGAAGTTAAACAATTTTTTAAAATTAAAAAAAATAAACAACCTGATTTTCATGAAAGAAAAGGAAAAAAAAAAAA
>Ga0209489_102313_pt1 | contig 38897 bp, 24 predicted proteins | sample SiratrowhiteBW_FD_187527 | JGI IMG/M metagenome (GOLD analysis project Ga0209489, IMG submission 187527) | Root nodule microbial communities of legume samples collected from California, USA - Siratro white BW (SPAdes) (version 2) | ecosystem: Host-associated > Plants > Roots > Nodule | place...
TATGACGTTGATCCCTCTGAAGTGCGTCATCAAAGAGGCGACTTTGGGAAAGCATTTCAACGCCTTTTGCACAAGGATGACCAAAAGGTTTTCGATTGGAAGCAGCGTTGGTGGACGGCACTTGGTGTGCCTGGTAGCTACTCAGCTGTTGACATCCTATGGGCCAGGCAACTAAGCGCTTCCTGCTTCCTCAGATTTTTGCAGAACATTGTCTCTAATAGTAACATTTTTGAAATTCATAACATGTATGTAGGTTTCAAAATGTACACAAAACGGTGGAGCATTGGAAAGAGGCACTTGCTGAGGTTGCTCAGATCTCAGGGGTTGTGGACTTAGATGCAAGGTAATAGAAACCCTTCATGCTTTATGAATTTTTTCTGAACATTGTCTCTCAAAATAATAATTATGATATTCATGACATGTACGGGTGTTGATAGGATAAACTTCCTCTTGGAGCATTGGATGGAGGGACTTTCTAAAGGTGCTGAAATCCCAATTAGGTATGTAGTAAAGTATCGGCAATTGAAATATTTCCTGCTTTCAGGATTTTCTTGTATCTAAAATAACATATATGAAATTCACAACATGTATGAATTAGGGAAATTAAGTTTTGTGATACGATAGACTTCCTCGTGAACCAATGGAGGGAGGTATTAAGTGAGCCTGTTAGCATCTCAGAGTTTGGTTTCTTAGATCCAAGGTAATTAAAACACTTTATGCTTTTAGAGTTCTACTTAACATTGTTACCTTTTTTAAGCCAAGATAAAAATGCTATTGCATCACTATACAGGTTATAATGCCAACTAATGCCAACTAGGTTACATTCTAACCAACCTGTTCCAATCAATCATATGCAACACTCTTCATATTATTAACAAAAAACTGGAGTAACCAAACCAGACCTAATAAGTAAACCTAAAATGTGGAAGATCACGTCTATATCTACAACAATCATAAGAGATACAAGGAGAACACCCTCCCACCAAATAAAACCTCAACCCTTAATACCATGGTTAGCTTGATATTTTAGCTAGAAACATGAAAAATCCTAAAATTAACCTCTTTAATCAAATCCATAACATTATCCTATGCGTTCCTCAACCTCTAAGGTCCCATAATATTTTTACTAAAAAATACACTTAGTATTTTTTGCTACGATGACAAGTGCACGAGTCACTCATGTAGCGAATAATATTTATATCGTTCTATCTCAAGGGACTTATGTAATACGCGATAATAAATACATTCGATAACAAATTTAGACTACAAATTATTTCCAATATTTAAATTGATAAACAATGAAATAAAATTATGCAAAAACAATTAAAATATTTTTTGTATTTTTACCGAGCACTTGGAATGTGAAAAAAGAATAGAGATGATATGAAATGCGATTGTTAGGTTAAACTTCACCAAACCTTTTTCTCATGTATAAAAACTATTACATTATTTCCAAACTAATGTTAATGTCAATCCACAATAATATCCAAATTCGAATTCCTTATGTGAATGAGCTTAAGCTTCCCTTATTATTGTCAGTTCTTTGATCAATTATATAAAAAAGACTTGCTTTTGCCACAAGTGTCTTAAGAAAACAAAAGAATCATGCTCTATTCATACAAACTTTCATTTGGTATTTTGATTTAGATCTAGATTTCAAATGATTTTTTCCAATACCCTAAGGATCAATTATCAAGCTATGAATTAATACGACAAACAATGAGCACAAAAACAAAATATTAATATTAAAATGAAAGACATATATATAAACCCTATATCGATTACATGAGAATTCAATTGATTACATTTAACCCTAATAATAAAGAAAAGGATGAACAATGAAGCAAGATGGATATACAAAGAGGAGAAAAATAACCCTCTAAACCCTAGTCGTTATTCCAGGGCTATATTTTTCTGACATCCAGATGGAACCTGACTCCTATATGGAGTAGAGTGTCTAACCCCATGTAGAGATCCCTTTAAATATACAAAGGTGCTAGGTTAGCACGTCTGCTATTGACCCAACTTCAATGGTGTCAGGCACAATTCAGATCTTGGACCAACTGAACCTAGCCTAGCTTCAGTGGCGTCGGACTCAACTTCCTTGCAAAGGTCCAAGATCTAAATGGTGCCCGGCCTAGCTTCACTGGCGTTGGACACAATTTGTATGCTTTAGTTTCGCTTCTATCTCTTCATGGGCTCAGTCTTATTTTATTAATCCAATGCTTCCTGTTCATTTTTTAGACAAAATAATAGGGACTTAGAATAAATTCAATTATCAGACTTTAGTTATTAACTATTAATAAAAAATATAATAAAATAGAGAATGAAGAAGGTTCCAAACTTAGAAAGAGTTTATTTCATCATAAAAATAAGTTAAAAAACATGATAAAAATAAATGTTACCAATACTACGAATAAATGATCTCTTTCGATCCAAATAGAATTCTATCCTATCTGATTAATTATCTCCAAAGCATATATGACTCTTGTAAGTTCAACTTCAAAGGCAATGCCAACTTGAAAAGGATTGGAGAAATAATCCATAAACTCAGCCATTGAGTTCCTAAAATTGCTACCGCAAGATGATAGATTCCCATGCTTTAAATGGATACCATCAATGTTAAATTCGACCATCTAGTATTGGGAGGAGACCAATTCACTTGGATGGCATTTTCCATCTTCCTTGGCTTACAAGAAACAATAAAAGCTTTTAGAATTTCTCCTGACATTACATATATACAATTTGTACATAAAGAACTAGAAAAATTGGCAACAGAAGAAAACTTATTTTTTGATGTGTTTATACAACGTCATAGTTTTTTACAAAGTTGCTCTAATTCCTGATGTTCTGAATCTTAGCTATAACATAAGTTATTAGAAATAACATCAGTGTTCACAAGGTCACTCCAATTAAGTTGCAACAAAGGGATAAATGATCAGGAGTTTCATGTAACAATGAGGGAAAAAAAGGAATAGTTGTAGGATAGATTGGTTCTCCCAAGAAATTCTAGGAGAATCCCTACTATTCTGAAAGAATTTCACGACATATACTAGGGTCATTCGCCTTTTTTTGCAATTATAAACAAATAGCAGGATTTGCCTATTGAGTTGGGATGCAGACCAATATTAAAGACTATGTGGCTCTGGTGATGTATGTCAGCGGAATAAGTGCAGTACGTCATCTTGAGTAGGGCTGCTACAACCTCTTCCAGTTCCGAATAAAAGTTGGGCTGACATATTAATGGACTTTACAGGAGGCCTTCCTAAGGCTTAAGGTAAATATTTTATTCTGGTGGTGGTTGATCGTCTAATAAAGTATGCCCATTTCTTTGTGTTGTCACACCCATTTTGAGCAAAGACTATTGCTGAATTTTTTGTCAAGGAGGTGGTTCATCTACATGGATTTCCCATTACCATTGTGTTCGATAGAGACCAACTCTTCATGAGTAGTTTTTGGAAGGAAATGTTTAGACTAATAGGAACTCAGCTTCGTATGAGCACGACTTATCATCCACAAATGGATACATAAACCAAAGTTGTTAATGGAGGCTGAGAAGTTTACTTACATATAATAGGAACTAAACCAAGGCAGTGTGGCCTTCACACTTGCCTTGGGCTGAGTTCTGGTTCAACACAAAATTAAAATGTCTCTACACGAATGTCTCCTTTTAGAGCTCTTTATGGACAAGACCCTCCCTCCTCTTTTGCTGAGATGGACTAGTATTCCTTCTCGAATTGAAGAAATTAATCAGCTTACTCACCAACAAGACACTTTATTAAAGGAGTTGCGAGAGAATCTGCTGAAGCCCAAGATCAAAACCATATAAAATGAGATTTATGGCTAAAAAGTTGAATGAAAAGTTGAGTCCGAGTTATTATGGTCCCTAGAAAATTCTAGCCGAGGTTGGAGCTATAGCGTATCAGTTGGAGCTTCCACTTTATTAAGATTCATCCGGATTTTCATGTGGCTCTTCTGAAGAAAGTTATACATCCTACACAAAAATCTCAACCCCTACTGGAAGGACTAATAGTTGAATTTGTTTCCAGAAGTAGTGTTGAATTGCATAATTAATGAGGGAGGTCAACAAGAGATTCTGGTCAAATGGCAGAAGTTACCAGAATTTGCAAGCAGCTGGGAGAAAGTTTCTGTAATTGCTTAACATTTTCCATAATTCCAGCTTAAGGACAAGGTGAATCTTGATGAGCCGTGTATTGTCAGGACACGACCTCGTATTATGAAGGTCTATGAAAAAGAATTAAAGGAGAAAGAAATATAGTCTAATTTTTCTTTAACAGAAACAAAGAAATGTAGTTATTTGATTTGATTCAAGTAGTTGAGAGTTTGTTAGTTGCTGAGAATTTGTTAATTATTCTTTAGGGAGAAACTATATATATGCTTTTGCGGTCTTGGGAGGGGTAGACACAGAAAATATTGTAAGTGGTTGGAATATGGACCTTAAAGAGCCAGGAGAGTTGTACTTTGTTTTCGTTTTGTTAGTTTAAAGTATTATTCAGAGTTCTCTTTTCCATCTGAGAGTTCTCTCCTTCTGAGTTTTCTAATCCAGTTTCTATAATCTATCTGCACCCCTTAAGGCGTTTTAATGCAGTCCTCATGAGGCAGCATGCTAGCATAGTCAGAATAAGTGTTATCCACTACTTGTTCTTCATTTGGTACAATGCCAGTTTGACTTGCGGATAGGTTCTTGATTGATAATTTTTGTATTACTGTTATGATAACAAACAGGATCGGGACAGACTCTTGATTTTGTTGTGAAGAATCCTGTTCAATATGTTCTTGATCAAAATTAGTCTGATCCTTATTGGCATAACGTGTAATCCCAACATTGATATCAACATCAAGGGCTATGTCATCCAAAATATAAGTAACGTACGACATTTTTAAGTGTTCAGGTCGAGCCAACTTGTGAGGGCTTATTAGCATCAACAATGCCCTTTTCTGAACTTGGATTGTTAATTTGATTGAGTTGTTGATTGTCAATCTTTTCCTACTACTGTTGCTTATCATCCTTTATGATTTTCCTTCTATACACAACAAAGTTAGTTTGTGAATGCTTATTAACATTAGAATTATCCTTTTCTAAATTTGGACTGTTAATACGATTGAATTCTAGATCCTTGTCAATCTTTTCTGGCTGCTGTTGGTTATTATCCTGTCATATTTTCCTGCATTGTGAAACATTATGACCAATGGAATGAAAACATTGGCAAACATCAGGCAATCTTTCAGAAACAAAAGAGACAAAAATGAGAAAATCATTGCCTTTCTACCAAAAGCTGCTCCAGCAGTTCTTGTTGTAGATCTATGTTAACCAAGATTCTTGCAAAGGGACCATAGGTCTGTTTGATAGTAGCAGCACCATTAGAGATAGGAACACCTACTCCAGTTGTAATGGCATGAAGTATCTTGGGCACCCAGTACTCTTGCGGTAAATAAAAAATTATAAGCCAAACTTGTATATGAGTGTTCTTTTGGGTCCTTGGATTGAAATCCAGCTTCAAAGAGACAACCTCAAGATTCCAGAATTTACAATCCAAGGTCCTGCTACAAGAGTCATTCTCAAGTCCTCTTGAGACTTGAATTTGAACTCAAAAAAACCACGTCCAAGCGATATTGTGTACCATTCCGGAACATGAATGAATCTTCCATCCAATTTCATAGGCTTTTGACCTTTGCCAAGAATGAATCTTCCATGGAGATTAAGTTACATCCTCTAAGTCCTTCCTTGTAAGAATCTTTTGGGATAGTGATGGCTAAAGAATCCCCTTCCTCACATGGCTTAGGTAGCTGGGATAGAGTAGGAGCAACCACTCCGTGAGATAAAGCTTGGAGAAAAGATTTAGAGGCTTTTGGTTGAATGGAAGGTTGATCATTGGGAGGTATGAGACATTTCCAAGGACAAACATAAGGTTCCTCCAAGTCCTAGCCAAAACCAGACATAAATGGCTCAGGCACAAAGATTGATATTGAAATCTTGAATCTTGGAGACAAGACATTTGAATATTATATATAAAATATCGTTTATAAAATTGATTATTGTTGAATATAACGGGCTTAGCCCATATTTTCTATTATTCTGTTACTATTTTTACCTACAAATAAATAGTCCTTATATGTATATTTTACATAAGGTAGATTAATCTATATTTACCTTTTTTTTTTTAAATTTAATATGGTATCTAAAGCCTAAGATTAGGGTAAATTTTTTTCAGTGAACTCGTCGTTCATCATTGTTTTCTTGTAGTCGTCTCCGTTACTTTTATACATTGTTCTGATGCCACCTCCGTCACTGCTGCAACCTATTCTGTCGTCGCCGTCGTTGTCGGCACTGCCAATTGGACCAACGACATCATTGGTCGACTCATCTCCTCTGGGTGACCATCGTGCTGCCGAAATCATGGTGATCAGAGCTCCGACGCCCCCTCACGTGCTGCTGCTTTTGCGTCACCATTGACACTTTTTGTCGTGGCTGCTGGTGCGTCTGACGCTGTTTTTGATGACAGTTACCACCGTTAGAGTTGTTGTGTTGTCCTCGTTTTGGATCTGCCTTTACCATCTTGATCGGAGTTCGTTTGATTTTTTTTAGGGTTTTTTTTCTCTCTTCTAAGGTGGTTTCTTTCACTTCATCTGTGGCTTCTTCTATTGTCCTATCTGACTCGTCCATCTATATTATTTGTGTTGATGTTCATCTCTCCATTGACATAATAGATGGAAGGAATTATGATACTTGGGCTTGAGACATTAAACTATGACTTAAGAGTCAAGGGTATGTTGATCATCTTACAAAGTGTGGTATTGATGTTGATGAAAATGAGGTTTCTTGTTGGCTAAGAATTGATGCTTAATTATGTATTGTTATCAAATCTAGCACTCATCTTTAAAGCAAATTTTTCATTCTTATGAGATGTGTTCTGAAGTTTGGCAGCAGGTAAAATTATTATACACCAAGGGTACTTGTTGTATATAACGGGCATAACCCATATTTTTTATCATTTTGTTACTATTTTTACCTATAAATAAACGGTTTTTATGTGTGTATTTTAGACCAAGGAGATTAATTTACATTTCTTTTCTTTTAATTTAATATGGTATTTAGAGGCTAGCGTTAGGGTAAAATTTTTTGGAGAATCCATTGTTCACGTTGTTTTCCTATAGCCATCTTCGTTGCTTTTGTACACTAATTCGTTGTACTTATACACTAATTCGCTGCACTGCTCCGCTGTTAGATGCCGTCGTCTCTGATTGGACTGACGACATCGCCGGTTGACTTGTCTCTGCTGGGCGACCACTGTGCCGCTAAAATCATGGTGATTGGAGCTCCGACGCTCCCTCACGCTCCTTGTTGCATCACAGTTGAGACTTTTCAACGCGTGTGCAGGCTCATCTAACGCTGTTTCTAGTGACGGTTACCACTGTTGGAGTCGTTGTGTTGTCGTCATTTTGGATCTGCCTTCGTCATCCTGATTGAAGTTCGCTTGATCTTTTTAGGGTTTTTTTTCTTTCTTCTAAGGTGGTTTCTCTCACTTCATCTATGTATTGTTATCAAATCTACCATTGACTCGTTTTTGAAACAAATTGTTCGTTCTTATGATACGTGTTCAGAAGTTTGGGATTAGGAAAAATCATTATACACTAATGAGTTACTGCGTCCTGCCCTCCTTCTCGAAAACTAGAGCAAAGGTTCAAGTTTTTTCATGTTATTAGCTTTACATGGGCTTCCTAATAATTATGCCCATGTTCATGACGAGATTTTGGGATCTCTTATTGTGCCCAATTTTACTTCTACATGTTTCACCCTTCTTCGTGTGCTAGGTAAATACACTACTGATATACCTACTAATCCTGTTGATGACTTTATCATCTACGAAGATCTGCACATGTTGGCACATTCATAGATTCTCCATCTCTCCTTCATGATCAGTTGGGTCATCCTAGCCTTGTCAAGATGCAAAGCTTGTTCCAAGTCTATCGAAGTTATCCAATTTATCAGTCATGTCATTTAGGAAAACAAAGTAGTATTTTTTTTCCTGGTAGTGTTTTACAACGTGCTTCGTCCCCTTTTGCCTTAGTTTATCAAACATTTGGGGACCAAGTCGTATTAAGTCTAATTTAGGATCTCAATATTGTTACTTTTATTGATGATTTTTCAAGATGTACTTGGTTATTTGGAACGAAAAATTATTCTGAGTTTTTGGGTCTATTTGCTTTGCTTACAATTTTTGTCCTAGTCTTGATAAATTATCTGTTCAGTCACACAAATGTTTTTTAGGGTTCACTAGATGTCAAAAAGAATATAAATGTTTCTCACCCTCTCTTAACTGCTACTTCATTTCTATAGATGTCACATTTATTGAGTCTTCTTTTTATTTTATGTATTTATTTTCTACACCTGTGTCTTCTTCTAATCAAATACATATACTGGTTGTCTTTGATACTTCTACTATATCTGGTGTACCTACAAATTCTTCTCATCCACCACCGCTTTAGGTTTAGATTCGTCTTCAGACTTCTCATTCTCCATCCGATGATTCTCTTCTTGTGCCAGCTCTTCCGCCCCCTCCGACTCCGACAATTGAACCTGTTCTTCCCATTGCTATTTGTAAAGGTATACATTCTACTCGTAATCGCTCTCCACATTATACTACATTAAGTTACCATAGACTATCTCAACCTTTTTATACTTGCCTTTCGTCTATTTCTTCTATATCCATTCCAAAGCTTGTAGGTGATGCCTTAGCCCATCCTGGTTGGCGTCAAGCATTGCTTTATGAAATAATTGCAATTCACAACAGTGGAACTTGGGAACTCATTCCTTTAGATTCTGCAAAATCTATTGTTGGTTGTAGGTAGGTTTTTCGCTATCAAAGTTGATCCTGATGGTATTATTGATCGTCTAAAAGCTCGTCTTATGGCTAAAGGTTATACACAAATTTTTGATTTAGACTATGGTGATACGTTTTCTGCAATGACAAAGATGGCCTTTGTTCGCTTATTCATAGCTATGACAACTTTTCAAAGATGACCTCTATTAATTAGATGTCAAAATTTTTTTTGTTAATAGGGATCTCTAGGAAAAAATTTATATGGAGCAACATCTAGATTTTGTTGCTCAAGGGAAGTCTTCTTGGTTGGTATGTCGTTTACATAAATCTTTATATGGCCTTAAGTAGTCTTTTAGGGCTTGGTTTGAAAAATTCAGTGGTATTATTCATTAATTTGGTATGATTCGTAATGAGACATATCATTCAGTTTTTTACCGCCACTCAAGTGTGGGATGCATCTATCTAGTGGTATATGTTGATACATTGCTCTTACAGGTAGTAATCACTATAACATCTCGTAGATAAAACAACCTATTTGTCACCACTTTCATAACAAAGATCTTGGCAAACTTAGATATTTCTTGAAAATTGATCTAACAATGTTATTGTTACCTCTCAAAGGAATTATGAATTGGACATTTTGGAGGAAATTGGATTAATGAATTTGAAATCTATTAATGCCAAACTTCTACCTAGTTAGGGGCAACCTCTTTTAGATCTTGAGAAATATGAAAGATTAGTTGAAAAATTAAATTATATTACCGTTACTTGTCCTGATATTTCATTTGCAGTCAGTGTGTTGAGTCAATTTCTTAATTTTCCGTGTTGATCATTGGAATGCAGTCATTTGTATATTGAAGTACATTAAAAGTTCTCTTGGAAAAAGCTTACTATATGGTTATAATAACCATAATAAAGTTGTATGTTATTTAGATGCTGATTGGACAGGATCTCCATCTAATAAAAGATCTACTTTTGGATATTGTGTTCTTATTGGTGATAATTTGGTTTCTTGGAAAAGTAAGAAACAACTTGTTGTGACAAGATCTAGTGGTGAAGTAGAATATAAAGCTATGGCCTCAACTACCTGTGAGCTTATTTGTCTTAAACATATACTTAAAGAATTTCAATTTGGAGAGGCCACTTAAATGACACTCATAAGTGATAATCAGGCCGCTTTTCATAATAGCTCAAATCCTGTCTTTCATGAAAGGACCAAACATATTGAGATTGATTGCCATTTCATTCGAGAAAAAACTATATATGGAGATATCAAGAGTGAATTTGTTAATTCAAATGATTAATTAGACGATATTTTGATTATCTTTACAGGGACCTAAAATTGATTATATTTGGAACAAGCTTGGTACATATGATTTATATGTACGAGCTTGAGGGAGAGTGTGGAATATAATGAACTTAACCCATACTTTCTATTATTCTGTTACTATTTTTATTTATAAATAAATAGTCTTTTTGTGTGTATTTTACACAAGGAATATTAATCCATATTTATTTTTTACTTTATTTTAATGATTATATATATGCAGTGGAGAAATGGACAATGTTAATTTGATAGAATTCCACGGGGAGAATTTTAGGGAGACACTTTTTGAGGTTGCTGGCATCTCAGGAGATAGAGTCTTGAATTCTTGGTAATTGAAACATTTAATGCTTGATCATATTTTTACTAAACATTGTCTCTCAAAAGTACCATTTATGAAATTTATCACATGTATGAAGGGGAGAAATGGATATTACTAATGCAATAAAACTCCAAATGAAACATTGGTGGGATGCATTTTCTGAGGAGGCTGGTCCAGTCATACATTCCCAATATTCCGGGTAATTGAAACACGTTTTGCTTTTAGATTTTTACGGTACACTTTCTCTTAAAGTAACATATTAATAAATAGAGGTGGTTGGATTAGTTGAGGTTGTTATGTTTTGTAGGTTGGTCTATTTAATAATAACAACTTCTGACAGGGGAGGATAGAATATATTTTTTTATTAATGACAAGATGAAACCTTATGAGAAAGGAATAATTTTTTCCCTTATATGTGGTTCTAGGGAATTATTTTTATTGAGAGGTATATTCAAAATACAAATGTGTGTGCAAAGTATTACTGGACATTATTGACTAGCAGTGTTCTAACAATTGGTTCGACTTGTCGGAAATATTTCTTGGGGAAAAGAAAATTGTTTTTTTCTTAATTGTGAGAAATGGAGTACCAAGTGAACACGTTGGAGAAGTGGGTTGGAGAACAAGGACACGTCATTGCAGAGTTGAAATCGAATATGATGATTGTCAAGGAAAGCTTACTGGATTTAAAAACAGTTAAAGAAATGTTAAAATATTTCAAGAAAATGGAGAAAGGCTCTAAAGGCGGAGAGAACTCCATGAATGGTGAAGAAAAAAAAAGAAGTTTTGAACACTGAAATAACTCTGAAGAAGATGAAGAGGAAGGCGCGAAGGCTTGAACGAGAAGAGTAAAATTACCAATTTTTGAAGGATTGGACCCTCAAGGATGGGTTTCCCAGGCTGAGAAATCTTTTGAGGTGCAAAACGTGATAGCGAAGGAGAGATTGAAGTTGGCTTTCACAAGTATGGAAGGGAGTGCTTATCACTGGTTTAAATTTTTGAGACAAAAACAAGAACCAACTTCGGAAGAGTTTTCGGTAGCCTTAATTAGAAGATTTGGAGGGAGAGACTTTCACAAGTATGGAAGGGAGTGCTTATCACTGGTTTAAATTTTTGAGACAAAAACAAGAACCAACTTCGGAAGAGTTTTCGGTAGCCTTAATTAGAAGATTTGGAGGGAGAGAAAGAATCTCTGTTTTTGAACAACTAGCCAAGATAATGGAAGTTATATCCAAGAATTTGAATTATTGGTGTCTCAAGCGCCTAATGTTACAACCCAAGGTTAGACTTCTAATCAAACCACATGATCCTAGGGAATTAAGAGAGTTATGGAGATTGTCATGGACCTAGAGGAGACGGCAAACTGGGACAAAGGAGGGGTGAGTAGTTACTAGAATTCTCAATTTTGATTCACATGATGCTTGGAAATAGTAGTGTGAGGGGACAGTCACAAGGGACAAATAGAACAGTGATATTAAGTGTTGCCAGTAAGGACGTTACACAAGAAACTCGTCCAAATTTGAATAATGGAGATGTGACGAGAAGCAGAGGATCATCATTACCCTGTCTAGAGTATGTGAAATGAAGGGAGGAAGGGCATTTTTTCCATTGTGGTGGCACTTACCATAATGGACATAAATGTGCTTATATAAACTTGAGAGTGGTGATCCGCAAAGAAGATTAGGAAGATTGGATTGAGGGCACGAGCCAATCAAGGGAGTCGGAAGAGGATACATAGGATTTGGAGAATGAAAGCCACGAAGATAAAGAGTGCAACCACATGAATTTATCAGTGCTATCAATTGGGGGAATGACGCTGTTGCACACCATGAAATTACAAGGAGAGGTCATGGGTGGAGATGTGACGAGAAGCAAAGGATCAACATTACCCTATCTAGAGTATGTGAAATGAAGGGAGGAAGGGGGTTGTTTCCATTGTGGTGGCGCTTACCATAATGGACATAAATGTCCTGATAATAACTTGAGAGTGGTGATCTGCAGAGAAGATTAGGAAGATTGGATTGAGGGCATGAGCCAACCAAGGGAGTCGGAAGAGGATACGGAGGATTTGGAGAATGAAAGCCATGAAAGTAAAGAGTGCAACCACATGAATTTATCAGTGCTATCAGTAAGGGGAATGACTTGGTCGCACACCATGAAATTACAAGGAGAGGTCATGGGTAAAAATTTACTTGATTGATAGAGGAGCAACCCACAATTTCATTTCTAAAGACTCGCATAGTCTGGGCCTAGCAGTAGAGGAGACTTCCACTTACAGTGTGAAATTGAGAGATGTGTTTAGACAAAACAATAAGGGATGTTGTAATGAGATGATAGTGAAGATAGGGGTTCATATCATTAAGGACATGTTTTATTTGTTTGAATTGGGTGGAGTAGACGTGATTCTTGGAATAGCTTGGCTAGCCACATTGGAGGATGTGAAGGTGAATTGGAAGACGCTAACAATGACCTACCACTGTCACGGGCAGGCCATCCAAATTTGAGGAGACCCTACTTTGAGAAGAATCATGGTGACCTCGCAAGCCTTGAAGAAGGAACGAGAAATAATGACGGTAGCAATGATTTGGGAAGCTGATATGATGGAAGTTGAAGATGAGAAAGGTGGGAAAGTGAACTAAAGAAACAAAGAAGAGAATTGGAGGAAGTATTGAAGGAATGTAGAGGGCTTTTTAAAGAGAACCGTGAGTTGCCACCATGAAGAGGGGTGGATCATAAAATCCCATTAAATGATGGAGTATAAGCTATAAATGTTAGACTATATAGATACCCTTATGTGATGAAAGCTGAAATAGAGAAGCAAGTGGAAGAAATGTTGAAATCGGGGATAACACGAACTAGTAACAGTCCGTTTTCAAGCCTAGTCATCCTTGTGAAGAAGAAAGATGGTAGATGGATGTTTTGTGTGGATTATAAGGCCTTAAATAAGGCTAGAATACCAGATAAATTTCCAATACCTGTAATAGAAGAGTTGTTGGATGAATTGCATGGAACTTGCTATTTCTCACAGGTGGATTTGTGTTCTAGGTACCACCAAATATGGATGAAGGAAGAAGATATCCAAAAAACTGTCTTTCGCACTCACCATAGTCTTTACGAATTGTTGGTGATTCCTTTTGGGCTTACCAAGGCACCAACCACCTTCCAATGTGTCATGAACTCTATCTTACAGTTGTATTTGGAGAGGTTCGTTTTGGTGTTTGTTGATGATATCCTTATAAATAGCAAGACCTGGGAAGAACACTTGAGTTAGCCTCAGTTGGTTCTCAAGACTTTACAACAACACATGTTCTTTGCCAATTTGAAGAAGTGTGCATTTGGAAGAAAGGAAATGCAGTATTTGGGTCATCTTATTTTAGAGGAAGGAGTGAAAACGGAACCGCAGAAGGTAGTAGAGGTGAAGTAGTGGCCGATACCCGAGAACATTAAATCCTTAAGGGGATTTTTGGGCCTAACAAGGTATTACAAGAGATTCATTCAAAATTATGGGAAGTTGGCGCGACCTCTAACTCAACTATGAAGAAGGGAAATTTCACATGGACAGAGAAAGGCACTCGGGCTTTAGAGCAGCTGAAACATGCCCTTACCACAGCCTCGATATTAAGCTTGCCCAATTTCAACAAGCAGTTTTGTATTGAATGCGATGCATCTGGAAAAGGCATAGGAGTGGTTCTCCCTTAAGATAAGAAGCTAATGTCGTTCTTTAGCAAGTTTTTGGGTAAGTCAATTTACAAAAAAAAAAATAGACGGCCCTCGTCTTATCCATCCCACATTGGAGACCTTATTTGATAGGAAGAAGGTTCACAGTGTGTACAGGCAAGAGCCTAAAATACCTCTTGGAACAAAGGATTACAACTCAAAATCAGCAAAATTGGTTAGCCAAATTGTTAGGTTATGAGTTTGATATTGTGTATAAACCGGGGGTTGACCAATAAAGTAGCGGATGCCTTGACTTAGTCATTTGAAGAAGAGGAGGAAAAAGGAGTCGAGATCAATGTAATTTCCAGACCATATTTGCAGGGTCTTGAAAAGATTGAAGATGAGATCCAAAATGACATTAAACTGCAAACAATCCTGGCAGAGCTGAAAGAAAATCGTGAGACGAATGAGAATTATACACTAGAGAACGAGAGGCTACATTACAAGGGGAGGCTAGTGATTTTGGCAACATTAGCATGGATATCAAAGATGATGAAGGAGTTTCGTATTAGTCCTCTGGGAGGGCATTTGGGAGTGTTTTGCATTTTTAAAAGAATTGCTCAATCTCTGTATTGGATCGAGATAAAGAGAGACATCAAAGAATTTGTAGCTCCTTGCATCGTATGTCAACATAATAAGTACTTGGCTAGCTCACCTCAAAGGTTGCTACAAACTTTACCCATTCCAGCAGTAGTATGAGAGGAGTTTAGCATGGATTTCATCACTCGATTACCCAAATTCAATGGGTATGACGCCATTTTTGTCATTGTGGATCGTCTCAACAAGTATGCAACTTTTATTCCCCTTAAACATCCATATTTAGCCAAGTCGATAGCAGAGGTGTTCACGAGGGAGGTGATAAGGCTACATGGAATTCCTGCATCAATTGCGAGTGATTGGGATTCTATATTTGAGTATTTTTTGGAAAGAGCTATTCTGGTTGGAAGGGACGCAACTAAGTATGAGCATGACTTATCACCCAGAGACAGATAGACAAACGGAGGTGTTGAATAGAATTTTAGAAACTTATTTGCAATATTTCAGCTCGGAACAACCAAAGGTGTGGCTGCAATTGATTTCCTGGCTGAATATTGGTATATTACCAGCTATCAAGGGACTGCCAAATGCACCTATTTGAGGTAGTATATGGGAGGCCACCATTGTTACTAGCTCGTTATATTCCAGGTAAAACAGCAGGAGAGGTAGGGGCACATGACTTGATAAACTGTGATGAGACATTAAAACAACTCAAATTTCACCTATAGCGAGCCCAAGACTTGATGTCCAAATTTGCCAACAAAAATGGAAAACCATCCACAATTAAGGTGGGGGATGAAGTGTACTTGAAGATGAGACCCCACAAACAACAGTCCATGTCTACTGGATTACACCCAAAACTACCAGCATGCTATTATGGACCATTTTCGCTAATAGCTCAAGTGGGTCCAGTAGCTTATAGACTGCAATTGTGAGAGGGAGCACATATTCACCCAGTCTTCCATGTTTCTCAAATCAAACGTGCAATAGGAAAGGGTCATGTCGGATCGAAGAATGTGTTGCAAACCAAAATTGTGGATAGGCAAGGAGAATCAGTGAAGTAGATGCTTATTCATTGGGAAGATGATGCAATTGAAGCTGCTATGGAGGATTTGACAAATATTCAAGAGCAATTTCTAGAATTCCACCTTGAGGACAAGGTGGGATTTTCAGAGGAGAGTGTTGTTAGACGCTGGGACAGATATAGGATCAAAGGTTTATTATAGAAGAAAATCAAATAAATAGAGGTGGTTGGGATAGTTGAGGTTGTTAGGTTTTAGAGGCTGGTCTATTCAATAAGGCCAACCTCGGGCAAGGGAGGATATGATATATTGTTGTATTAATGACAGGGTGAAAACCTGTGAGAAAGGAATAATTGTTTCCTTTGTATGTGGTTCTAAGGAATTATTTTCAATAAAAGAGGTAAATTCAGAATACAAGTGTGTGTAAAGTATTACTGGGCATTATTGACTAGTGGTGGTCTAACACATATTTATTAAATTTGTTACATGTATCAAGTCTTGGAGTGTTTGATTTCGAGATAGAGACCCTCCAGAATCATTGGATGGACAGATTTCGAGAGGCTTTTGGTTTATCACAGGATAAAGAACAATGTTCTGGGTAATTTGAAACAGTTCCAATTTTCAGATTTTTATTGTTCATTATTTTGTCTGAAAATAACATTTATGAAATTCATACCATGTATTAAGTAGAGAAATTGAGATTGAACGCGACTTGGAGCATTGGAGGAAGGCACTTGTTGAGGCTGTTAACATCTCACAAGGTGCAGTCTCTGAATCCAGGTAAAAGGAACTTTAGTGACTCTCTTAAAACTTTTTTCTTTCAACACTTTTCTATTAGTTGATTTTTTTTAATATGATACTCATATTAGGCATCACTATGAAAGTTGATACCTCAGATCTCAACAATCACATGTCATCACATGAAACATGGCATAAAAGAGAGAAAAGAAAACAATAAATATGGGAAACTAGACCAAACCCATGCAAAGCAATACAAACAAAACTTCCAAGACACACTAAGCAAAACGAAATATAGCGAGTTTGTGTTTATTATAAAAGAAATCCAGATGAAGACTAGAGGACATCCTACTATACCATTTGTACTCAACCTTATTAACCAATCCTAAAGAGACTAATTTATTAGTACAGTGGTTTCTCTACGTAAAAATATGAGAACCTAAACTCCATATCTTTACAAATATTCAAACATCTTTTCCATCTCCCCCTAATGGACCAAGGAACCATATGCACAAAGGAAAAATCTTGATAGACCAAAGCAGAGTCCCTTTCCAACCATTGACGTCTATAACCAACCACTTTACAATACTCAATGGCTAAGATGGCTTCCTCAATATCAACATAAAGGAAAGATTGAATACTCAAAAAGAAGACTCCAATGTACTCGTCCAGACTCCTTCTAAAACTCCTAGCACAGGCAACAATATCAGGAGAACCCCCTAGTAGCACCATTAGTATTAACTTTGATCCAACCAGTCAAAAGAAAATTCCAAATAACCTGGGTAGGATGGGAAACTTTCCCATACCTAGTGTTGATACAAAAAAAATTCAAAACAAACGGGTTAGATAATTTTTTAGAAAAATCACCTGGCATCCTACTCTTTATAAATTCAATGGTAGTTTTGATGTTTATACCTTATTGGAATTTGATATAATTTCTTATCCTCCAAATCTTCTAAATCGAGAAAGTAATAGCGACAAGTCTAACATGTTTAAATAAAGGACTCACAGGAGACTTAATAAAAGAAATGAAGTCATATATGGAAGAAAAGTCAAGCCATGGAAGACTTGCTGAAACCAAGACCAAATATACAAAGCACAGGAACATTCGAAGAGTAGATAAGTAATTGGCTCCTCTTTGTTATTACATAATTACCACATGGAGCATAAAATCACCACTCTATATTGCAGCTCTCTATCTTTAGGTAACCTACTATGTAAGAGTTTCTAAAAAACAAAAGACTTGGCAAGAGGAATAGAAGAAGACTAATATGATTACTCCAATCACACGAAGTTCAAGGAAGAAAAATTTATGAGCAACTTTCTAATTTCAAATGCCAAAATCCTCAGGCATCCAGTTAGGAACATCCATATACTGATTTATAACAATATTCCATATATATTCTGAATTTCAAGAAGATTAGACAAAGCAAAAGATAAAAGCCAATTAGAGTTGTTACAAGCGTGAGCGTTACATGAAAGTTTGATTCTATCATTATAAGGAATACCTGCAATTATAAACAAACATCCAAAAATTTACTTATAATTAGAGAGTCCAGGAAGTATTTTCAAACACCACATCATATAAATTCTATATACTCGGCAAATAGAAGAAGAGCGACAAATAAGAATTTTTTGGTCTTTAGATTTGAGGAACCTAGCATGAATCAAAGGGGTGCAGGTTTTTGGTTGTAAGAAAAATTCCAAGTAAGCTTAAAAAGATAAACGTTATTTTCAACCTGGAATTTAATGACTTGTAGATCTACCTGAGATTTGGGAGAACAAAGCTTAGCCCAATTAAGAGTGACCGTGCCTTGCTTAAGAATATTACCAGTCTGGATGAGATTTATGACCCACTTTTCAACCTGTTTAAAGCAAACTAATAGGTCATCTACTCAAGGTGAAGACCGTGAATCCTAACCCAACATTATGCTTTAGTAAGGTTCATTCTTACAGGCACAAATTCTTAGTCCAAGCAAAGACCCTTTAAGAAAAGCAAAAGCAAACTCATAGAATCATTTTTCAAGAGGTATAGCTATTCAAGACAATAAGAATTTCCAAGCAAAATCCAGCTTCTTGCATACATCACGATCTGTAAGCTACTGATCTCCTTTAGAGAGAATTATCCTCCCATGAAGATGGTTTTTGCAATCTTCTAAACCCGCAAGGTAGACTTCCTCACAGATTTGCACGATTACCTACCTCCTTAATACAAGGGGAAGCAAACTAAGGAATATTGTAGGCGTTGTTCGGGCTTGAGCAAATGTTTTTTTTTTTCTGCACTTGATCCACAAAGGAAGGTTTTGCTTGTGGATTTGAATCTTGATCTTTGTCCCAAGGAATCTGAAAACCTTCAGAATTCGGGCCTATTCTGCACTGCAAAGCAAAAAAAAAAAAAAGAAAAAACAGAGAAAGTTGCAAAAAAAGGCCAAAGCAAAACCAGAAAAAATAACAAACAGATGAAAATCTCAGTGCGACGAAGGAAAACACAAGCCTCTGAAACCCGACCCAGCAGCGCCTTGCGAAAAAGACCTGAAACGAGGAACAACTAAAAAAAAAAAAAAAAAAAAAAAAAAAAAAAGGAGGAAGGGCCGGATAATTGTGCTTTCATGTTTTTACTTAACATTGTCTATACTGACATTTATTAAATTCATAACATGTATGGAAGTATTACAATGCTGAAGGCTTATAATCGGATAGAGAGCCTTGTGAAACATTGGAAGAAGGCACTCTCTGAGGCTGTTGCCATCTCTAGGTTGGTAGCCCAGCATTACAGGTAACGAAACACCTACTTTCTTCGATTTTTACTAAATATTGTCTCTGAAAGTAACACATGAAATTTATAATATATATGAAGTGTAAAGAATGACAAGATCAAAAACCTCGTAAATGCACTTCGTGAGGCTGCTGGCATCTCAGGGGTTGTACTCCTCAATTCCAGGTAATGAAACATTTCTTCTTTCTCTGATTAGTTTTTTTTAACGAAATACCATTACTATATAGTTCAAACTTTTATGTGTCATAGTATCATAAATACACAAATTTTAAATTTGCTATTAACCTTTTAAATCAACATTTTTACTGTAATTTTTTTTTCTCGATAATTTTATCATTCAGAGGTCATGTAGAAAGAATCTTATAGAAAGATAAATATTTAAAAGATGAAACCAGAGGAAATATACATGACAATGTAGGAATAATTATGGTAATTGAGTGCTGATAAAAAATATAAACTTAAAAATTCATATTAAAAATATTTCAGAGAAGTACTTTCTACTAACTATTCCAAAACTAATATTTGTTTCACTTTAGTTTTCAATTACTTACGTTCTCAGTTGTGTCGCTCCAGCTTCTTCCTCCACACACACATTTGTACAAGTATCACTTTTTACTCAAATTTTCATTTTTATTTTGATGCGTATAGCACGGGTTTTGTTGTAGGAATGACAGCGAGGCTGTGAAAAATATTGTTAAAATTGTTACAAGTTTGTTGGACAAGACAGAGTTGTTTGTTGCCAATAATCCAGTCGGAGTAGAATCTCGAGTGCAAGAAATGGTTCAATTGTTAGAACAAAAACAATCAAACGATGTTCTACTACTTGGGGTATGGGGGATGGGAGGCATTGGTAAAACAACCATTGCCAAAGCAATTTACAATAAGATTGGGCGTGATTTTGAGGGAAGGAGTTTCCTTGCAGATATAAGGGAAGTTTGGGGGCAAGAAGCTGGCCCCGTTTCTTTACTAGAACAACTTCTATTTGATATCCACAAAGAAAACAATACAAAGATACATAACATTGAATCAGGAAAAATTATATTAAGAGAAAGACTTCGCCGTAAAAGGATACTTCTTATACTTGATGATGTAAATAAGTTACAGCAATTAAATGTTTTGTGTGGAAATCGTGAATGGTTTGGTTCGGGGAGTAGAATAATCATCACAACCAGAGACATACATTTACTTAGAGGGAAAGGTGTTGACCAAGTGTTCAATATGCAAGGAATGGATATAGATGAATCTATTGAACTTTTTAGTTGGCATGCATTCAAGCAAGCAGGTCCCAAAGAAGATTTTATTGAACTTTCAAGAAACGTAGTTGCTTATTCTGGGGGATTGCCACTAGCTCTTGAAGTCCTTGGGTCTTATTTGTTTGATATGGAGGTAAAAGAGTGGAAGATTGTATTGGAAAAACTCAGGAAAATTCCTAATGATGAAGTACAGGAGAAGTTAAAAATAAGCTATGATGGTTTAAGTGATGATACAGAGAAAGGAATATTCCTTGATATAGCATGTTTCTTTATAGGAAAGGATCGAAATGATGTTATACATATATTGAATGGTTGTGGACTTTTCGCAGAAAATGGAATACGTGTCTTGGTAGAGCGAAGCCTTGTAACTGTAGATGATAAGAACCGACTTGGAATGCATGATTTGCTACGGGACATGGGAAGGGAAGTTATTCGTTCAAAATCACCAATGGAGCTTGAGGAGCGTAGCAGGTTATGGTTTCAAGATGATGTGCTTGATGTGTTATCAAAAGAAACTGTAAGACCTTCATTTATTTAGTATTTAAAATATATAAAGCTAATGGAAACAATATAAACATTTATGAGTTTGTTATTAGCATTCATTTGTTCAATTGATTGTCAAAAGAATTATAAAAATTAGTCTGGTTGTGAATTGTTTGTTTCCTCTTAGCTCCCAGAATAAATGAGAGTTTTTTCATCTGGGTTTTCACTGCCATATATGTTTAGCAATGCTTATTTTACCGTTCCTTTTGTCTCTGATAGGGAACAAAATTTATTGAGGGATTGACTTTGAAGTTACCAAGAAGTGATTCAAAATCTCTAAGCACTAAAGCTTTTATGAACATGAAGAAACTAAGGTTGCTGCAACTTTCTGGTGTAGAACTTGTTGGAGATTTCGCATATCTTTCCAAAGACCTCAGATGGTTTTGTTGGCATGGATTTCCGTTGGCCATCATACCAACAAGCCTTTATCAGGGAAATCTAGTTTCTATTGAGTTAGAAAACAGTAAGATTACAATGATGTGGAAGGGGACTCAGGTATTGATTTAGTCTTTTGAATTTCATGCGTTGTTTTCTCTCTTCTTTATGGATGCGATTTAAATTGACTCAAATATTAATACTATTTTCCTTCCCACTTCATTGTTCATGACATATTTTAATTGCTTTCATTTATTTTGTTGTTTTCTATCTAATTTTTGTCCATTGTATTTCTTTTCTTGTAGCTGATGGAGAAGTTGAAAATTCTGAATCTTAGCCATTCTCATTATTTAAAAAAGACTCCGGACTTTTCGAATTTGCCTAACCTTGAAAAGCTGATACTCGTGGATTGTCCAAGGCTGTGTGAAGTTTCATATACCATTGGTCATCTCGCTAAAGTTCTACTAATAAATTTTCAAGATTGTATTAGCCTTCGTAACCTTCCAACAAGTATCTATAAGTTGAAATCTCTTAAAACACTCATTCTTTCTGGATGTTTAAAGATTGACGAGTTGGAAGACAACTTAGAACAGATGGAGTCTTTGACAACCCTGATTGCAGATAAGACTGCTATTACAAGGGTGCCCTTTTCAATAGTTAGATCAAAAAGTATTGGATACATTTCATTATGTGGTTATGAAGGATTTTCACGCGATGTGTTTCCCTCTATCATTTGGTCTTGGATGTCACCGGTAAATAGTCTCTCTTCCCGTGTTCAAACATTCGTGGACATGTCTTCTCTTGTTTCTTTAGATGTACAAAATGGCAGTTCCAATCAGCTATCATATATCTCTGAGGAGCTTCCAAAGCTTCAAAGTCTTTGGATAGAGTGTGGCTCGGACCTTCAACTTTCTCGAGATGCAACAAGTATTTTGGATGCTTTATATGCGACAAATTCTGAAGAATCGGAGTCATCTGGAACGACATCACAAATGCAGAACGTATTTACATTAATTGAATGCAACTCAAGATCCACAAGTTTTGAGAAAACACTTTTAATTCAAATGGGAACAAGTTGGGAAATCACACATATTCTGAAACAGAGAATTTTACAGGTTCCTCTCTCTCTCTCTTAAATGCATTTTACGATATCTGTCATATTCTGGTTTGAAAATTTACTTATTTTTTGGCAGTTGAATAATTTTTAATACATCAATTATATCTGCAAGTGTATAGTATTATACGCTGTCAGCATAAAAGTTTAAAGATGTTATTTTAATCAGATTACTTTAAAATTGGCATACAACACCACAGATGTTTTTAACCGCCATCATAAATTCTGCAATTAAAAGTTGCCATCAGCTTAAATTCATCCGTAAAAGAAAGAGAATAATGATATGATATTCTTATGCATAACATTTAATCTTTTTAACAATTTACTTCTTTCATGCAAGCTATCGTCGTTTAGAATACGTTTTGGCAAAAGACCATAATTTAAATTCATGATAAAATGCGTTATTTTCTTGTTATATCACAAATTGTTAAATTTATTATATGGTGGTATTAGTGCATGGATTGATAAACTTTCAGCTTATATATCTTTACTTTTACAGAATATGACTACAAGTGATGGCGATGGTTGTTTGCTCCCTGGTGATTGTTATCCAGATTGGTTAACCTTCGGCAGCAAAGGTTCTTCTGTGACTTTTGAAATCCCTCAAGTGAATGGCCGTAACTTGAAGACGATGATGTGCCATATCCATTATTCTTCCTCTGATAATATAACATCAGATGGCCTGAAAAATTTGCTGGTGATAAATCACACAAAGACCACCATTCAGCTTTATAAGAGAAATGCATTAGCGTCGTTTGAAGATGAGGAGTGGCAGAGGGTACTATCAAACATTGAGCCTGGAAACAAGGTGCAAATTGTTGTTGTTTTCTGCAGCAGGTTAACTGTTAACAAGACGACAATTTATCTTATATATGAGGGAATTGATGAGAAAGTAGAGCACTACCATGCACCAAATATGAATGGTCCAAGTTATGAATCTTTATCTGCTGGTAGGTCGATCTCTCCTCGAGTGGAATCCAAGGAGTTGAGGGGTGTTTCTGTAAAAAGCTTAACTAAAAGCTTATTGAATAAATTGTTATTATGTAAATACTTTTGTAAAGGAAAATCGGAAAAGAAGAAAAATCAAGGTTAAAGGATGGTGAATGAATGTAAGGTTAAAGTTGTTTATTATGGTGAGTGCAAACCTTGTATTGGTGCTCCTTTTTGCTCTGTCATGTACAACCTTGTATTGGTGCTACTTTTTGCTGAGTCATGTACAACTACCTTTACAAGCAGATGCTATGCTCTCCTGAGGACCTTGATGATTTGTCCACAAATTTGCATCCAAGGTAGTTAAAATCGAGATTTTGAGTACGATTATGGAGGGTTCATAAAATCGTAAATCATGAAATCGTAACACGAATAGTAGATTTACTTTTTTTTAAATATATATATATATATATATAATATTTTTTGTAAAAAAATAAATAAATAAGAGAAATTAAAAAAATTATTTGAGGGATGATTCAATCTTGATACAAAACTATTTAAGTTTATATAGTCACATTTTTTCTATTTTACTTAATGTATTACATGAAAAGTAATTAAGTAATTAAAAAGATTAATTGATGTGTTGGATATATTATGGAGTAATAATAATGTAAAATCTATGTAAAAACATCTAGTGCTTAAATGAGATCCAAATTAAAGTCACCAACCCTATAAACACAAACTAAATATACACACATAACTAATCAATTCATTTGTTAGTACTTAATCAAACTTAAGTTTATAAAATCAACTACTTTGACAATACTTAATAAAACTTAAGTTCATCTAATATAAATCACTCACATTAAAATGAAAATTAAAAGAATCTTCATTAGTTTAATCTCCTTCATGAAGCACATCAATAAAAACATTCTGCTCCTCTAAGTTGGAATGACAAGAACATCATCATCTTCCACACCACCTTGGACTTGACCTTCAACCAAGTGTTCATCATCTCCATTTGAATTAAGAGTGTCATTTAAATCTATATTGCCCAAGTGTGTGAGTTGTGGAGTGTGATTTGTTTTCTGGCTAATAAAGAGAAGTCCAAGAAAATATTGTTAGTGTATGCTCAAATGACTTTGGATATGTGAGTTTGACTGAGGTTTTAGAATTAAGAGATGGTTAAAATGCCTTAATTAAATTAATTTAGTTTTATTTTAATTAAAATTGAAATGGAATCCAATCAAGAAGAAAGAGTGAACAGAGATTCTTCATTTATCTTGATTAAATTAATTTAGTTTTATTTCAATTAGATTTGAAATAAAACCCAATCAAGCAATAAGACACTAAGAGGGAGGAGTAAATTCCAGAGACTCTTCATTTGCTTTAATTAAATTAATTTAGTTTTATTTTAATTGAATTTGAAATGAGATCCAAGAGATGTGTGAAATGAGGAGTAAGGGTGAAGAGACTATTTATTTTTTGTTTAAATTTTAATTGTATTAATGCATTAATTTTAATAGGTTGGAATGAGGAGTGAAGGTGAAGAGACTCTTTATTTTTTTGTTTAAATTTTAATTGCATTGCATTAATTTTAATTATGTGGTGTTAGGTGACAACACGTATCACAATGTCAGAATTTAATTACATTAATTTTGAATAAAATTAAACTCAAAAGAAGGTGAACCGTTTTGATACACGAAATAAATCGTGATTACACTTTTTTACGATTTTGTTCGATGATCCGTATGATTTTGCTGTACAACGATCCTGTGTGGAATTTGAATCGCACAGAGTATGTAAAATCGTAAAATCTTACAATTTTACGAGTAAACTCTCGATTTTAACTACCATGTTTGCACCACTAGTCTTTTATTTATTTTTGTGCTTTATTTTGTTAAAATGCATTTATATTATAATATTTTGAAAAATTAAATTGTGCCTATGTTTTAAATATTAGGAGAGTCCAATTGCACAATTTTAATTTTTTTTAAACGGCTTGCTTTTGTTGGATTTGCAAGAGATAGGGCTATTAATAACTTAATCACTAATAGAAAAAGCACATACTACAATAAGATAAAACATAATCGAGATAAACAAAAACGTGGTGATATTTTTGAAATTATGTGAAGAGATATTAGATTGGTTACTCACAAACCGTTGTAAAAGAGATTGAAAAAGTAAAAATTCAAAATTTACTCTGGCGTTGTACCTATTACATCGGTTGCGAATCTCAACAATGTAACAGGTGTTAGATACTACATCAGTTGTAGAAAGTAGCTCAGTGAAAAGAAAATTCAAAAACAATTAATCAGGGACCATCTTAGATCGATTGTAGAGTCAACCAATGTAGTATGTATGTAATTATTACATCGATTCTCTCTATAACTGATGTAATATGCTTCAGGGTGTGAAAATATTCAATTTTTGAGTGAGCGCGTACGAACTTATTAACATAATATTTTCACTACTTTCATTATTGGTTTTTCTCTCCCGTGTCATTGAGTCTCTATGGTGCGTTCTCTGCTTTTGTGTTGTCGTTGTTTTCACTCTCACTCATTTATTTGGTTGCTTTGTTTGTTGTCTTTATCTACATTTTGTTGCCTTCATTGCTAACTTTTTTATGTTGTAGGTTTTTAAGAATGCTATACACTTTATGCATGAGCCTTTCTCCATTGTGAATGTTTGGTTTGACACCACTTCTCTTTGTAAGAGGTTAATATTTTTGTAAAATTCATTGAAAATAGTTAGACATTTGTTATTGACCTAAATTTTTTAACAACAACTTGATTTAGTGTATATTTTATGATTGATGGTAGAGTTCTTATATTATATATTTTTTATCATAGATTTTGAGTTGTCAAAATTTAGGGAAAAAAACTTCAAATGACCTTAATATTTGGTAGAGAACTCGGATTGAAACGCTTTAAAAATGAAAGTTGGTAGAAATGGGGTAATGAAGTTCGTGGAATCCCAAAGGGGATTCAAAATCAAAAAGTTTTCCACAATTCCATTGTTTACTATTTTTTTTAATACTTTTGACATTTTTTTTTATTTCACATATCTATACTTGTCAAAAAATGTTTTTGCAAATTTCTGTAGTGTTTTCTTGTACATATTAGAGATTTATTAAAGAATTCTGGAAAATTTTGAAATTATTTTTTAAAATAAAGATATTACATTGGTTATTACTCACAACTGAGATAATAGGGTAAATACTATATCAGTTGGGAGTCAAAACTGATGTAATATCTCCTCCTAAGTTATCTCAGAACTGATATTTTACATCAGTAATTTATCTATCAACAGATGTAGTATATGCACATACTAAATATGTTATAGAATCGATGTAAAAAATCCAAGACTTTCTACATCACCTACATCTACATCGGTTCAAAAATGAATATAGAATGTAAGATCCTGGATAATTGAATAATGTATATATGTACATATATACATGTATATATGTACATATATACATGTATATATGTACATATATACATGTGCATATATACATACATGTATATACATACATATATATACATTATATATATATATATATATATATATATATATATAAGATGAAGATTTAGATCAATTGGATTTTCAACTCTTGTTACCCTATTCGTATCACTCTTCGCATAAATAAGTCTTTGGGCTATTGAGATACTTCTTTCTTATTACTCTCGGAACCAATAAGTCTTTCAACTATTGAGACAATTCTTCCATATCACCCTTGGTACCAATAAGTCTTTGGGCTATTGAGATACTTCTTTTGTATCACTCTCGGCATCAATAAGTCTTTCGGCTATTGAGACACTTCTTCTATATCACTCTCGGCACCAATAAGCCTTTTGACTATTGAGACACTTCTTTCGTATCACTCTCGCCACGCAACCATTCGACCATCTCGGCTATTCGACATTCAGCCATCTCGGCCATTCGGCTTTCGGCCTTTCAAGATTTAGCCTCTCGGCCATTCGACATTCGACCATCTCGACCATTCGGCCTCTTGGCCACGACATTCGGCCTCTCGGCCATCTCGACCATTCGACCATCTCAACCATTGAGCCTCTCGACCATTCAGCCTCTTGGCCATCTCGGCCATTCAGCTCTTGGTACAGTATCCGCATCACTTTCGATTGTCACATCACTTTCGATTGCCACATCACTCTCGGATACCGTATCAGTATGCATATGACTGAACTTAGTGGGACCTACAATAAGCTTAGTTTTCGTAACTCTTATTTATTTAAATTTTAATGATAATATTAGAGATAAGTTTAAATCAATGTTCGCATTTAATGCTCATATAAGATAAGATAAGCTTGGATCATTTCGCATTAAATTCAATGTACCACATCAGCATTGACCATGTCAACTTTACCATGACGTTAACAAAGATTTCACCATTGGAATCTAACTAGTTTTCAACTAAATGGAACTAAGTAATGATTACAAATAACCTTATAAATAGGTGAACTTGGTCCCCCAAAATCCATATTGAAAACACACTAAAAAAGAAACCCACAAAAGTCTGTCCGTCACTTTCTGCATGCAGCCTTTCTGCATGCAGCCTTTCTAACTAAGGCAAAGGAAAAGGAGATATATTTCCTTTACAACAAATATTACTGCATTCTTTTAGGGAAACGACTGACTTACTAACGCATTAAAAAATACTTTAACCTTCAAGAGGATTGCCCATACTATTTTCATGTTCATTCAATTTGAGGACGTGCCCCTAGTATTGCATGGTCCTCTTGTTATGACGTTCTCCGTGCTACCAACTATACATAATAATTCCCTGATTAATTTGTTTGCACCAATTGTATGATGAAGAACAAATATTAGTAATGTGTAATTAATATTAGGAATTATTTTGTACAAAGTATGTAACTTGTATGCAAAATGTATGTATTGTGTAAAGTAGTGAAATGTAAATATGAAGAATGTACAATTTATTATAATTTATTTTGTTATAAATAAATATCTTTTAAAAATCTAACTAATGTTATGAAAATTTTTGTTGAAGGTGCAAACAAATTCATTTTTATCAATCTCCTTCTTTAATTAAAATTATTATAGTGGACGTTCAACGAATTATATTCCTAAATTAACTCTTTTAATTGTTTTTACTTAAAAGGTTACGAATAGTAAAGTAGAAATTTATAATATTTGAACTTCTCTTCGCATGTCATATTTTTATACATATATCACCCTGTGCTAAAATTTTATAATAAATTGCAAATTAAGGAAAAATAAATTCTTACATGGTACTCAAAATCTAATATATTATATTATTAAATTGGGTTGTCATGACTTAGAACGTCCTGCAGAAACAATATAGAAGGGGTTTTTTCTATCAGTGCATATTTCTTGTTGCACCTCCATGGCATTGGAAATGTCTAAAATATCCATGTATTATATTTTCAAATTGTGAAATTAGAAACATGGTCGAGAAACACAATTCAGAATATATTCTTTTAAAATTAATTGCTTTTGCTCGATTAATAAGAGATAGAGCAATTACTTTGCACCTCATGGTTTCTCATTACACCTGCATGGTGTTAGAAAGGTCTACAATGTAAGCTTTAGATTTTTAGATTATAGAATTAGAAACATTTTCTCAATCTTCAAATTGTATAACTTAAAATCAAATTTTAGATTACATAATTTAGAATGATTTTTATGTTGTGGATTGTAGAATCTATAAATATTTTCGGATTGTATAATCTAAAATACATTTTCAAATATAGAAATAAATTCCAAATTTTCCATAAATTCCAAATTTTATAATTGGTTGTACAATTTTGAATACATTTTTTAATTTTGAAAAGTATAATTTTTAATAGATTTCTACATTATGTAATTTGGAATGTTTTCAACCAGTGGATAATTTAAATTTTTTTTAGAAGAAGTTATGAGAGTGGTAAAAGAAATATCCCAAGAATAGTTTTGGAAAGATCCAGTTGTTATTTGGATAATTTCTTTGCACTTCTCAAGTTGTGACTCTTTTTATACGTCTCTTCAAACAAATAGCATATGAAGGCATTGCGAGCTCTTAAATTTAGAAAATATTATTATTTCTAATGTTTGGTTTATGTCGATTGTGGAATGACTTTCCCTTTATTGTTTATCATCACATGGTTATCGAGGATCACCTGATAGACTTCATATTGAACCTCTAACAAGGTCCATGGCTAAGAGGATGGAAGAAAAATAAGCTTTAAAGAAAATACTCTCTTCCTTTGGAGTGTAATTATTGGGACTTATCTTCATTGTTTCTAATCTTGTATATACCCAGATAAATGTATAAGAGTTTATTATTGTATTTTATAGGATTTTTGGAAAGGCATGTTTGGGCCACAATTTAGCCCTAATTGGACCTCCTTTTGGTTTTCACTTAGACAAAAAACCCTAGGGTAGATTTTGAGCAAACACTTAAGTAGAGGATAATATAAAGTTTAAGTCTCACACCAAGTGGGATAACAAACTTTTAGTGTAAAAATGATTGGTTCTTGTTTGGCTAGATAGGGCGTCGATTTTCTTCATTTTTTAGCTGCATTCAGGCTTGATTTTGAAGTTGCACGTCCTTTGCAGCTAGAGGGGTGTTGGGACATTTTCCTGCAATTCCTACAAATCATAGCCAAGAGAATTATCTTGCTCTAGCAATTTCTTATCAAGCTTGAAGTCATTGAATCTTACATGGATAGATTCTTCCACAAGAAACGTTCTAGAGTTGTACACCTAATATGTGTTATACATTTCAAAATATCCGAGAAGGATCCCTTCATCACTTTTAGAGTCAAACTTTCTCAAACAATCCTTGTTGTTCAATGTGAAACATTAAATTGCAAAAGGATGCAAATAAGAAATATTGGGTTTCTTATTTTTCCACAGTCCATGGGGATCAATGGTCTTATGTAAACTCTATTTTGTAAATAGCAGATAGTATTGATTGGTTCTGCCCATAAGTGCTTAGGATTTGTGTTTCCATTAAGCATTGTTCGAGCTATTTCTTGTAAAGATCTGTAATAATACCATTATGTTATAGTGCTATAGGAGTATAAGAGTCATGGTTGATATCATAGTTTAAACAAAGGACTCGAAAATTTTTCGTTTTCAAATTCTCCCCCGTGATCATCTCTAATAGCAACAATTGATGATACACCATTTTTGTTTTGAACTTGTTTTATAAATTTACAAAAGATTTTGAAAGCCTCATCCTTGTGATTAGAAACTTAATCCATATGATATAAAACGTTCTTCTTCTAGTACTCTTTGTGATATCTTCATTAAATGATTGATGAAAGAGTTTTGATGAGCAGAAACATTCTTAGAACTTGGAGAAGTTCAATGGATTGAAATGGAGGTAAGGAATTTTTAAGAGTTAGAGGTCAAGCCAACTCACTAGGAAATATTCTAGGCTAAGTGTAGAAGGCGACTAACCTAGAAAAAACTTAGGAATAAGTAGAATGGCCAAAAATGGACAACATTTCATTACTAATTCCAAGTTAATTTTATAAGTAGTGAGCACTTCTATTTATAGAGTCTTGGACGTCCTAGCTTGTATAAGAAGCTTCAAAATAGTCTCCACTTTGGTGATGACATGTGGCAAGGAGGTAGCATGTGGATCAAGCTTTAAAATACTCTCCACTTAGATGATGACATATGGCAAGGAAGTGGCTTGCTTCTTAAGCTTCAATCCTCTGAAATGAGAGGTTGCCATGTGCCAACTCCTTGGACACTCTAGCTTCCTTGTGGTTCATGCTCTCATGTGTCTTGAGTAACTTGATGCCTAGATTGCTCTAGGTGCACTTCCAACATTTTTATGGGCTTCAAAGTCCAAAATGTTACACTACATGGCCCAAAATACAAAGCCAAATCTATTCCAATTGGCTCAAATACAAGACCCAAATTATTTTAACAATTTATTCAATTAGAGGACTTCTCCTTGATGCTCCATGTTCTCTAGAGTGATCTCTTCAGAATTAGATTTGAGCCCAAACAGATGGTTAGAGGCCCAAACAGGCTCAAATGGATCCAATCTTCTAGAAATCTATTTACCCACCCTCTAACTATTTATCATTTTTATTCTTTGATTAAGATTGTTGAGGTGTATTCCATCATCTTCCCCCTCTTTAAAGTGATTTGTCATTAGATCTTGCAATTTGCAACAAACAACAACATTATTATTTTTTGTTTATTCTTGATACCCTCTCTAGTCAAACACCGTTATGTAAAAACATGAAAATAGTAAAACACATGGTATATATACAAAAAATTTTAAGAATGAAAGTGAAATTCAAAAGAGATGGTCTTCCAAGCTCAAGATACTCCTTACTAGATGATGAACAATGTTGCTGACCCAAGGAGCACTTTAATTTTTATTTGTGTTTTTCTATTTCTATCCCACAAAGTTGCTTAATATTTTAATCTTGTTTTCTAATTTCAAGCAACTTATCACAAGATTTTTTTTTTACGGGTGAGGGCTTTGTGTCAATATCTAGCTCAATGCTAGACACATATTTTTCTTTAGACAATTCCTCACAAAGATTTTATGTGAAGGAGGGGTTTATGTCATGTTAAATTCAATCCTAGATAAAGGTTTCTCTTTAATTAACTCCTCACAAGGTATTTTTGTGGAAGAGGATTCAATGTCTGGTTCAACTTCAGGTAAAGGTTCACTAAACTTCTCACAAGATAGTTATAAAGAAGAGGATTTTATATCATTGTCTAGTTCAGCTTCAGACGAACACTTTTCTTGTCTTTCTTATTCTTTACTTTCTCTTTCTTTTATCTGTTTTTCCTTCTCAATCTTTCTATTTAATTTTTCTTGTCTAAGTTCAATCTCTTTAAGTTTTTAATATAAATGACCTAGACATTTTTCTTGTTTTTTTATTCTTTTTATCTTTTCCTTCTCCACTTCTTTTGTTTTGTTTTTATTCAAAAATGAAGGGGAAATAAAATTTTTTCTCATACACACCTTTAACTAACTCCAATTCAAAATTTCTAATTTTGTAGCATCATTTTGTCTTTGTCTCCATCAAAACATGGCATATTTTTGAACTTCTATACTATTGTACTTGGCGGTATTCAAAGAGTTTCTCAACCATCATTTTCCATCCTAAATATTCCTCAACATTACTATGTCCATAGAAAGTAGGAAAGTTTATCTAAGACTTTGTAGAATGGAAATGATTTCAAGGCTTATGATTATATCTAGGGAATGGTTGATTATTATAACAAGAATTAATACACACTTCTTCTCTTAATCCTCTCACATCAGAATCTATCCTTTTTTATGCTACTTGTGTTGGATTTTACTTTTCCTTTCTTTTTTCTTAAAGTCTTTAACTCCTCCTCAATAATGACAAATTAAACTTCAGTATTTATTTTCAAAGATCTAAGTTCATTCAAAATTTGTCTAAAGTCATATTTGTTTTCAGTGATTTCATTGCCACTATGATGAGTAGAATGCCTAAGCATCTTGAGTTTTGTATAACATTTTCAAAAGGAGAAACAATAAGTTGAGCACATTAAAGGAGATTCCCAAGAAAGAGTGGTGCATCACTTGAACAACTTAAGTATCAGGCATATTTTAACCAAAACTTTATCCCACTACACAAGACAAATATTTTTCTTAGTAAAAATCACTTAGAATACAAACAAAGGAGAGTCATACTACACACTTTAAAATCACAAAGTTATCAACTAGTCGTGATAAAAAAAAATAAAAAAAAAAATTAAATGACAATGATTCAAAAGTAAAACTAGGCGACCCTGAGGTGAAGTTCATTAGCACATTGAACCTTTGAGAAACTCACTATCTAAAAGCATAATATTAATCCACTAATTAATTTGGTCAATTCAGCTTACAACTCAAAATAATACAAGCAAATGGTTTGCTTGAAAAATTAAAAACTACTACACTATGCACACGATGTGTTTGTTACAATGTCTCATGTGTTTCACTCTTCTCTTCTCAAGTGTTCACCTCTCGTAAGAAACAAATTTTCAAAATATATTCCACACCAAAAGATCAAAAAAGAAAAAATAATAAAAATTTAATTTAAAAGCAAAACTCAAGAAAGATTAAAGCAAAACCCTAAGACACAAAAACTAACCAAAAATTAAGAGAAGAAAGAAATTAAAGGTAGTCTGTCACACAAGTAGGAACTCAAAAATAATTACTTAAAAATAGGTATTATATTGGATTAAAAAAACAAAACTAAGAAATTAAAATTGATAGCAGCATACTTATTGTCCACAATCAATTCATAAATCACAGCTGGACCGCATCACATTAGAATCAATCAAATTGATTCAAATTAATTTTTCTAAGGCGGGTCTACATGCAGAATTTTCCAGCCCATTCACCATTACACATTGTTGGACCGTGCCTTGTTCATGTTGTCAAACCAAAACACTATTGCGGACCAACAATCAACAACTTTCAATCAACTTCACGGTTTTTTCTTATTTCTTTTTAATTCACCAATTAGATAAAAAATACTCTCACTTTCCAATTACCAAGTGCCAATTGTTAAATCCAACCAATTAAAAGTAAGTCCCACGGTGCTTATTTTTCTCTCATTCACGTGTGCAACAGGTTCAACCACCCAATATCAATTCCAGCAATGAAACTCCACCAATTAAATCAAACCGTTTCAACAAAAACAGCCCAAAATTGACTCAATTTGAAACCGGATTTCTTCATTCTCAGTGATGTATCCATCTAGCTTATCAATTAAAATGATGAGAACACCAAACTGCATTCAATCAAAATCTGCAATAGCTTATAGAATTCAAGAATTAAAATCTGCACTGAAACTCTGTTGGTACAGTAAAACTATTGCAGCAAACAAAATTACAACGCCACCGAATGCTTCAATTTAATTGTCAATTCTAGATAGCAAGCGAAATGTTTAAGGGAAAATTAATTCATTCCAGCACATGGTTCCAAATTTGTATTGAATTTTAATTCAACTCAATTCTGCAAAACTCAATTGTTGCTTTATACTGTTCAACCAATTCAACTCAAGGCAGAGCTGGAGCTAATTGTTTCATCTTCACGTGGTTCTCTATTTCCATTTTCACTGCTTAACACTGTTGTTGCATCAATGAAGCACCAAATAGCTTGCTAACAGTAAAAGAACAACACTCTAGTCTACCTCATTTCAATCAGATACACCAGAATTTTGGCACCAAGACAGCTAAACCAGCTCTAGCTATCAGTTCAAAGCAATAAATTTTCTGCTGTTGTTTCGCAGGACTTCAATGAATGCCAACATAGTTTCTCATACAATAAAATGCATCACTAAATTATACCAAATAATTAAATCACCACAACACAATTTCACAACTTCAATCACAGGACATTTAATCAAGCAGTTTTAGTGCACTGGACTGCTCACCAAAATTTCATCAGAACCACCAGTTCAGAAGCACCAGAAATTCAGAAACAACTTGCACTATTGCATGTAAATTAACGGAACCAATAAAAAAAAAGAACAGAATCACAGAACAAGGTTACCTGCGCTTAATTTCAATTTGAATCTCCAAATCAACATTCAAATAAAACGCACAGAACCTGTTTGATGAGTTGTCTTGCTCCAGTCTCAGTTTCTACATTTTAACTCACTTCTACATATGAGTACCAGCTAGTTGCATCACTCTAGCACTTCTCAGAACAAGAATCACTGTGAAATTGTTGATTATTGTGCTTTCCGCCGATAGCTGGTTCACGATTTTGAAAACATCTCACTGTTTCTCCCTAGCACTGCCGATTTCGCAGTTACAGAACCGACGAACAGAACGAACGAACTCAGCACCGTCGGTTTGTTCTTGCCGCAACCTTCAAATCACACCGCAACTGATTTTGAATTTCATTTTCAGATTCTAATTTTCGCCTTGCCTTCTCCGATTACTCACGTTTGCAACAATTGAAGATGAGCAAACCTCCAAACCATCGCCTGATCTTCAAAAATTGATTCGCAAAATACTTCCGAACAAATACGCGCCAGAAATCAAACAAAAAAAAAAATGAACGCAGACGAAGCCGCAAACAAAATTTCATCAAATTTGGAACAAAGAAACCAAACTGTTATTCGCACCACTGTAATTTCGTTCTTGTTGCACCGCGAGAATTTTCGGGAAAATTTTCGAAACTGAATTTAAAAAAAAAATAATGGAAATTTAACTCTAAACTTTTTAATCATCCTAGTATAAAATTCAAGAACCAAAATTGAAACCATTCAAAAGCACTAATCCTATATATTAACACAAAATTTAAGATAGCTGAATTTACGACTATTTAAAACTAAACATGTCTCTAGATAAAATTTATATGATTTTAAATTTAATATGACCTAAATATGATATGATTTAGTTAAATAAAAATTTAAGAAGAATTAAACAAATTTAAGAAAAAAAATATGAGTATAAATATAAAAACTCCTAAAAGTCCAAAACATGAAGGTTTGATATGAAGTAAATGATTTGAACCAAAAAAACAATACTAAACTAATTAGTAAATAAGTTCAAGACAATCTAGAAAACATATAAATAACATAAAATTTAGAAGAAAAAAATAGAAGAAAAATTACTTAACTTCTACAACCATAGTTTTTGAATACCAAATAATGGAAAACACTCTTTTTTTTCTTTTTTCTTTTTTCATTAGTCATCTTTGTAATTTTTTTCTAAATAATTGATAAAAGAGTTTTGATGACCGGAAATATTCTTAGAACTTTTTTGAATACAAAATAATGGAAAACACTCTTTTTTCAGTAGTCATCTTTGTAATTTTTTTAAATGATTGATGAAAGGGTTTTGATGAACTGAATCATTCTTAGAACTTAGAGACGTTCAATAGATTAATATGGAGTAAGGAATTTGTGAGAGTGAGAGGTGAGGTCAACTCAGTAAAAAAGGTTTAGAAGGCAACTACTCTTCACTTAGATGATGACATGTGGCAAGAAGTGACTTGCTTCCTAAGCTTAAATCCTCTCAAATGAGAGGTTGTCATGTGACAACTCCTTAGACACTCTAACTTCTATGTAATGCATTATCTCATGTGTCTTGAGTGACTTGGCGCCTAGACTGCTTTAGATAGGCATCCAACACTTTTTTGAGCTTTAAAGCCCAAAATCTTGACTACATCTTTCTACACCTCCATGCTTTTCATGCTTTCTTTGTGCACCTCCATAGTCAAAGTGAAAGTACCATTTTACCCTTTCATTTTCTTCATCTTTTTAGCACACCCCCTTACTTTTTTGTATTCTAGATTATAAAATCCAATATATAATTTTTTCTATTTCAGATTGCATAATCCAAAATATATATATATATATATATATATATATATATATATATATATATATATATATATATATTGTATCCAGATTACACAATTTGAAATACAAAAAAAAAATGTATTCAGGATTATACAATTCAGAATACAAACAAAAGAAAATTGTATTTCGGATTGTGTAATCCAGAATACAAAAAAAAAAATTGTATAAATACCATTTTACTCACTAGGAAGTAAACACTTTTTACTTGGCTTTTCACTTACTTACATTACATATCACCTACTCACCCACGCTTATTTGATCCTTTAATCATTCACTTACTTGAACGTCAGAGTGTCTTCTGCAGATGGACCTCCTCCATCCTCGATCACAAAGCTTTACTCACAGTTTGGACTCGGGTCAAGTTGGTTCCAAATCATCTTGGAAAGGTCATACTCGGATCTTGGTAAGAACATTTGGCGCCCATATTGGGTCTATGTAAAACTTTTCCTGACCAAAGTTTATGGTGTTAACCTCGAAGCCAAACCAACAACTCCAATTCAACTTCACTCGAGATGGATCCAGCATCCCTTCAAGCCATTAAGAATCACATGGAGAATATCCTCCAGTCCAGCGTGCATGATGTCATCGCTAGCCTTCGTGATGAAGTGCAAGCACAATGACAGAAGCTCCTAACACAAGGCAGACACATAGCAACGAGCTAGAGACACAACAATGACAACTCACATCCTTACAACAAGACCATCATATTTAACTGTCGGAACAAAGTTGACGACCCTCATCATCAACGAGGACAAGAAGGAGAGCCTCTCCCAACAACGAAAGACTACACAAGATTCTGGGGACTAATCCTAAGGAATAATCCAGGATTATTCCTAACTCCATTCCAGCAACAAGTCAAGGAAGAGTCATGAAAGCATCATGAGAGGTTGACCAAGAGCTCTCCTTCTGAGTGACTCTGACACCTTGCCTCAACATTGAGTTAGAGGCCTACATGGAAGGTTTCCATCCTTTCACCTTTGAGGTTATGCAATCACAATTTCCCAACAAATGGAACTGGCCCAAGGTGGACTCCGATGAAGGGACCTTAGACCCAAATGTGCACGTAAAGGCTTACATGGCTTAAGCCAGTCTTTTCTTTGGAGACCTAAGATTCCATTATAGGTTGTTCCCTACCATCTCAAAGGAGCGACCCTCAAATGGTACTACTCATTGCCTCAAAACTCGGTCGACTCCTTCCAAACTCTATGCGCCAAGTTCATAGCTCGGTTTGTCAGTAGCAAACCAATGGCTACATCCTTGGCCTCACTCCAACATGTCACTCAAGGTCAGGATAAGTCGCTTTGACAATATATGGCCTGCTTTGCAAAGTCCTGTCTACCTAACCTACACCCAATGGTAGCGATGTATTCTTAACGGTGGGTTTGAGACCTGGTCTCTTTCTCAATGCCTTATTTGTCAAGCCCTCAGACAACATGGATGAACTTCATGCTCGAGAAGCCCAATACATGTAACACATAAGTCATGAAGAGGTCGAAGAAACCTCTCAACGCCAGCTACGATGTTGTCATCCACAGCTCGTGTAGACTCCACCCTCCACTGATTACACTAAGAGATGATAGTATCACCAGAATTATGGCCATACAATTGAAGAATCTATGAAGTTTCGTGACCTGATTGAAGAGCTCACTAGATCGGGCTCCCTTGCCAAATTTATTCAAAATGGTCAAGGTGGTATAGGCCGAATAGGAAGCGCAAATGGAAGAGGTGGCAGCAGATGGGGCCGAGACAGATTCTAGTGGAGAGGAAAAGGTCATGGCTGAGGACTAATAGATACTCTAGCTTCCCAACCAGAACAAGAGCTTGAAACTAATTCCGAGATCCTTGGACACATCCACACCATAGTTGGAGGTTTTACAATAGGAGGGAGTTCCAAATCTGCCCAAGATATTGTTAGCACTAAGGCTAAGCACGTGATTTGATGAAGTCAATATTGTGAGCACCAAGGCTTAGCATATGAAGCTGATGAAGACTGCCTCATGAAGAATCTGTTGGAACCAACCTGGACCAGAATTATTCAAGTGAAG
>Ga0209489_102315_pt1 | contig 38891 bp, 14 predicted proteins | sample SiratrowhiteBW_FD_187527 | JGI IMG/M metagenome (GOLD analysis project Ga0209489, IMG submission 187527) | Root nodule microbial communities of legume samples collected from California, USA - Siratro white BW (SPAdes) (version 2) | ecosystem: Host-associated > Plants > Roots > Nodule | place...
ATATTATTTTATATTATATATATATATATATATATATATATATATATATATATATATATATTTAGAAAAGAATTTATTCTTTTTATATAATTAAGAATATCAATTAGTTTATCATTTTCCAATCATATATCTCATTTAAGATATTTAATTCTGAAAATAAATTTAAACCATCAAGATCTAACAACTTATCATGTTTCAAATAATTTTCAAGGTTTAGGCATTCAAAGAACACTCACTTTCATTTTCTAATTCATATTTTTTATTTATTTTTATAAATTTATCCATAGCCTCTTTTTGTAATTTAATAAAAAAACTCAACTCTTTTTTTTTCTGATGTTTTGATTAACTTGATTAACATATTCTAGTTGACATATTGCTATATTTTTATATAAAATTAAAAACTATAATATATATATATATATATATATATATATATATATATATATATATATAACACTTAATACACTTAATATAAGTTATAAGTAAATAAAACATGACTAAGAAAGATAAAACCTGATTGTCAAAACAATGAACTTGATCATAGTATATTGTCTTGATGTTTCAAGTCTCCTTTTTCTATCTTTTAAGTAAGCCTTTAAATATAATTTACAAATTCTAAATTTGTAATGCTCTTTCTTGAATCTACAAAAATTACTTTGAAATTAATTAAATAATAATAAAGAATAAAATGATTTTGAGATTAATTCATCAATTTGATAGTATTTTTACCTGATATTGATGTACCCAATGGGAGCAAAAACGAACACAAATCTACCGCTCCAGGTCTTTAAATAAATAAAGACATAGGCATACATGCACAATAGAATAATAAAACAAATTTGGAATTGGATAATGGCTTGATGACAATCAAACACTCAAATTAAAATAATAATATGCAAGAAAGAATGAAAGAGAAATGATGTAAGAGAAATAGAAAAGATAAATGAAGAAGTCAGATAAAAGAAGAAAATAAGTGAAAGGGCTAGAGAATGAAATGACATATAAATAAATGAGGTCAATATGATAGAATACTAGGAAGAGATAGAAAATTAGAAAGAAAATTAATATTTAGGATTCCTTCACTGTTATTTTTTTAAATACTATTGATTTATAAGAAGAAAGTTTTAAAAATATTATTTATTAAATAATATTTATAGTATCAATATAAATTTAAACTCATTAAAGAATATTTATAATACTTATGTAAACTTAAAATGAGTTAAGATATTTTAAATTTTTAATTAAAAATTATTTTTAAGTATAATTTTAAAATTAAATATTTTTTAATTTTATAATAATATATTAATATTAAATTTTTTTAGACCTTCGAAACCTTGAGGCCTAAAACGGTTACTTTATCTATTTGGGTCTTGAGTCAGTCCTGTATATATATAAATCGATAACAAAGAAAAAGTTCAATTTTTTTTTATTTCATTGGTTTATATTTTTAACCTTTTATAATATTTATAAAAAGGTAATTATAAATATATAAAAGTAACCATATACTTATAAGTTTTTGAATTTTTTATAATACTAATGAAAAAATAAGATTGAAATAATAGACATTAAATATATTAGTTATAATTTTTAGAGTGCATGACATTATATCAAAATAATATTTGCGGTTGTTCATATAAAAAACTCACCTATAAAGCTGAGAATTGCAAAAATGTACTTGCAAGATATTTTGACAGTTAAATAAATTGCAAAAATGTGGTTGGCCTTCTCATTTTTTTTGGCACCTTTCTCTAACAGTAGAAGAAGATTTCTGTTATAGAATAAGAAGAAAGTTTCCTTGCTGAGTTCCGATCACACTTTGCAATGTTTAACCATTACAAAACACTGCTCCAAACCTTTCACATTTTTTTTCTTCCAAAATCAAGCCTTAAATTTCCACATGCACCTATAAATCATAAAAAAATAAGTTCAAAATGACAAAATCTGTTTGACATCAACAAAATGTTAGTGTATTGAGCTTCCTTCCTATAGAAGAAAAGGTTCACATTGAGAAACTCTTTTAATGTCTCACTTAATTAAATACAGATTACTTTGAAATAAAGAAGAGAGTAAGAAAGAGGTGTTAAATCACTTAAAACATCAGCGCTTTGATAGAGAAAGAGAGAAATTCATTTTTTTATTTTTTACATAGTAACAACTATTAAATGGTTATTGTAGACTCGTTTATCGTTGGGTTAGACGAGATCTCGACAGAGAGATATTCAATTTGCACAGTAGTAATGTATCACTTTTTGTTAGTGTTAGCACTATTTAGTAGGATTGATTAAGATTCCTTTATATCTTTTCTTAATCATGAGTTAATTTTAATTTGGACATTTTATTCTATTTTGAGAGGTTTTTCAAATTAAAATCTTGGTTTCTTTGTAATTTTAGTAATTTACTATTGTTAATAATTTGTTGTGACTTCTATAGATTCTTTCCTATCAAGAAGATAAACAAAAATAAGACAATAACTTATTCACATAAAAGAAATGATATCACTTTCAATTCAAAATCTTAAAAATATTAAATTTGTAAATTTTTTTTAGATATTATTTAACAATCTCATTTCTAATTAATATAAAACTTAAACTCACATTTAAATAATTAATATAAAAATAAAATTTATATTAAACATAAAGAAAATTCACTTTTCATTAGTTTACAGGTGAGAAGCAATTTCGGAAAAGTAAACTATCTAAAATCATTTTTAATGTTTTTATTTTCTTTTTCACAACAGATTATGAATATAGATCAAAAGCAATAAAATAAGAGGAAAGCCCAAAACACAATGTATAAAAAATTAATTAAAAATTAAAAACAGAACAAGAATTTGGTGGCACACTTTCTTCACAACTTACAAAGATTTAGGATTTTTCTATTATATTTATTATAATTAATTATTTTTACTAATTTATCAATATTTATATTTACATTAAAATAAAATAAATATAATTAATTATATAATATAATATAAAATCAATAATAATAAGAATAATTGATAATAATAATAATTATTAAAATAATACTAATAATAATAATTAATTTAATAAATACAAGTTAATAATAAAATAAAAGATAAAAAAATATTAATAATAAATTTATAAAATAATAATAAAAAGATAATTAAAAGTCTTAATAATATTAATTTAAAGCCTAAAAGTAATAATAATGTCAATAATAATTATAATAATAAAATTATAAATAATAATAATAAAATTAAAATTTATAATAATAGTCAAAATAAATTTATAATAATAATATTAACAATAATTATTTTATTTTATTAATCAAATATATTACACCACTCACAAATTTTTATATTAAATTTATTTTTCTTATTTTTTAAATCAATCCTCAAATCCAAACAAAGTATAAGAAAACATGAATGAGAAATAAAAGAAAAAAGAAAAAAAAGAGTTTAAACAAAAATGAGTTCAACTTTTGTTTTAGTGAAAAAATGGAGTTAAAACTTTTATTCACAGCTCTCGCCTTAGTAACTCACCTCTTTAGCTTTTTGAGCCTATATCTTTTTCGGCCCAACAACCAACTAGTCCAAATTGATTTATTTGCTACACTTATCACTTAAATATTATTATCACTCCACTACTTAAATACAAACATCATTCTCTAAAAGAAATATATACATTTCATGCCTACTTTAAAAATTAAAAATTTACATATTAAACATAAATTTAAATTTAATTATTGCTTATGCGCTAGAAAAACAAGTCCTAAATATTGATTAAAATGTAATATTCAGGTTACTATTAGTTTAAAGCCCGTATAGTTAACTCTACTTGCCTAAACTGATTGTTTGACATTATTTTTTAATTTAAATTAAATATTTTAATAAATTAAATATTTTAGTTCAAACCTTTTTATATACGTGACATTTGTTTTTTTCTATTAGTGTATCCCTTAAGTTAACATAAGATTTGGAGTACTACATGTTCCAAAAACATATAAGTTATTATATATAAAAAAACTTGAGTGGTAAAAAGAAAAATAAAGAAATATTCTAAGAAAGAGTCAAAAGTGTCAGTGTAATATCAAGAAAATATAAATATGTTTTTCACAGAAACTTAAGAAAAAAATTAATTAGTTATTAGACATTTAATTTTAAAAAAATAATAAATACTCAAAATAAAATTGATGATATATTTGAATTTAAAACTTATTTAAACCTACTATTAAAAAAAATTAATGAAATAGTTTATCCTCGAAGTATTTATAGAAATAGAAACAACAACACTTAAGAGATTAGATCCTAGGAAGCATTCTTGCTTCCTAACAAGAGTTTTATTTTATCAAGTCTTCTTAACTTAAGCATGCCACACGTGTACTTGAGTTCTTGCTTTTGGTGGAATACTATATTCCATGTCGGTTATTTACTCAGATCCTCTCCAATATTATATCCTTCTGCTTTCAATTTCGTTAGAACCAAAAAGAACTTGGAATATGAATCAAAGGGGTGGTAGAAGCTGGGGAAATTCTTCGGAGCCTGTATATAGAAGAAGAAAAACACAGCGCACCAAAAAAATAAAGAATTTGATGCTAAATTGAATATCTTGATATCATAGTTTTGCATGCATTGATAACTTTCGTTTTCTACATCATGTTATTAAGTGGTGTAACCATGTAAGTGATAAAGTTTGATATATGATGCCATATGATATATTAATTGTGTAGCGGTGTTTTATTAATATATTAATTTTGTGTCAATTTGACATCTAACTTAAATATTCTCAAAATTGTTTTATTTGGATCGTATATGTATTTTGGTTAGTTGGTATTAATTTTAAAATTTAGTTCGAAAGAATCTATGATACTGAAAATGATTGGAATTTTTTAGTCTACACTTTTAAAATAAGTTGACTCGTAAAAAAGGTGATTTAGAGTATAATTTTTGTTGAGAAAGAAATGTTATACATACTTTTTTTTTTTTGGATTGTATAGAATTTTTTATTACTTTATTTGGTTAATTGGTTTGAAATGTTTTATATTTTTTCATTTTTCTCGATATTAAACCTGCACTGTAGGATGTAATTAAATAGAGTATTTCTAAGAAAAAGGACTTAGAGACACTTTAACATCAAAATTTCTTTGTCATTGAATATAGAAAGCGTTTGAATATATTTGAAATTATGATGAGATAATTTAAATCATATATAATAAATTGTCCGGATAAGAGTTTAATCAAATGATTAGATTACTTAATGGAAATAAATAGAAGATGATTTATCAGAGATAATCTATAATATTGGCGGACAAAATGTCTAATGCAAGTATTTATTAGATGTAATTGTCTTAATTTTTTTCTATTAGTTTAGGTTCTATAGTAGAGAGAATGTCATGAGTATAGATGTTATACTCTATTGTGATAGATTCTCTATGTATAGAACTTTCTAATATTAATAAAGTGTTTTTTTTCAATTTTATTATGCTATACTCTATTGTGATAGATTCTCTATATATAAAACTTTCTAATATCAATAGAGTGTTTTCTTTCAATTTTATTATTATGTTTCTTGGTCCTTAATATTGTAAATCTAGTCATTGACAAACATTTGTGAGGACAAAAAAAGAAAGTCAAGAAGTTATTGACATGACTTCCAAGTTTGATATCGAGAAGCTTTTTAGCGATAACGACTTTGGATTTTAGAGAATCAAGATGGATGTCATCTTGATACAACAAGTTTGTGTTGATAATATGAATGGGATGTGAACATGATAATGTCTATGTCTCAAAGGGAGAAGAGTGACATGATCAACAAAGTCAGAAATACCATAACTTTATGTCTTAGTGATAAAAACTGAGAGAAGTCGTTAGAGAGGAAATTGTTGTGTTAATGTGGGTGAAAAATTAGTCATTGTATATGACTAAGTCTTTGACACACATGTTATGTTTGAAATAACAACTGTATTAATTCAAGATGACCGAGTCTAGAATAAAGGCGGAGGGCACTACAGGAATGTTGGCAATCAGCTTCTAAACTATAACGTGGGCCAAACACATACACTATTAAAATGGGCTAAGCCCATGCTAGGCCCACACTAATTTTAATAAAAATAGGTTTAAAAAATTTAAATATTTGAGTTGATGCTGAAATGAATGTTTAATAAAAAAAATTAAACAAAGAAGGATCCATAAATTAGTGAGTAAGGTGGTTAAAATCGAGAGATTATGATTAGAATGCTTATAAAATCGTAAATTATGGGATCTAATTATAGATTTTATTTTCTATATGAAGCATGTTGCTCTAATGACTTGAGTTTGTAATTGTGATTTTTTTAATTTCATGAGGAAGAAGAAGAGACTGGCGTGAGAAGTGCCTTAATTAAGTTTTATTATAGTTGAAACTCCTTCACTCAAGAAGATCAATGGTGTTGAAGAGCACACTCTTAACTTTTAATTGAATTTAAATTTTATTTTATTTAAAACTCAATTCACAAAGAAGTAAACTAAACACAACATAAAATTTATTTATATTAATTTTAATTGGGTAGATTGGTGTTGACAACACCTATAACAAGCTAAAATTTTATTTGTATTAATGTTTAATTAAGGTTAGATTTTATTTGAGATTCCTAAGAAGATGAACAGTTGGTGTAACACACAATCTGAAATAAATAAAGATCCATACATTTTTGTAATTTTATTGGATGATCCCACCATTTTACGATGTCACGGTCATGAGTGAGATTTGAATCACATGTAATATGTAAAATCATATGATCCTACGATTAAAATCTCTATTTTAATTAACTTGCAAGCAAGTATAAAAAATTCTAAAGAAATTAAATAATAATTATTAAGCATCGATCTAATTGACACTAAGTTAAATAAATAAAAAAACCAAAAAATTTGGTGAATGGGGCTAGCTGACCTAAAAAAAGGAAAGGAATTTTTAGATAGGGGAGCTAGTAGTAGGTAGGAAATTTATAATTACTCACCTGTTTCACTTTTCCCATTTCACTTTCTCTCTCACTTTGGTTTTCATCTCACTCTTCGTATTCACTATCTCCCTTTATGAAAATGCTTAAAATCTCCTACTTCTCTAATATTTTCAATCTACGATATCCCTTTATCCCTTTATGCAGACCAATTTTTGCGTAGGATTGTGTGGTCTTGGAAGAATTTATGGTGGTGTGGTGCCTTAAGAAGAATTCACGATGGTGGTGTGCTGTCATTGGAACAAATCAAAATCTCCTTGTTTAGGCTTAGGTGCGAGGTTCAGGTAAGTAGTCTCCCTTTTCCTTTGATTGCATATGTTATTTTGATTTTGTAATGTGTGAAACCCTAGTGTATTGAATTGGTAATAATTTCTGAAACACTAGAATATGTTGGTCTTGAATCTGAAATCCATTTTATTGATTAAGAATTTGGTAGAGATCGATACTCGTTTTGTGGAGAACATTTGTGTGTACTTTCCAATTTCATAGGTTTTCCTTTTCTCACTTTGATATTGGAATGATTTTATTGAATTTGGAGTTGGCGTTAACATTTAAAACTATTATTGAATGTGAGGTTTCTAGTTGCTATTTGTTGTACAGAAAGGAGCAAACCATTACTCTTGTGAAGGTGCAAACAACAATAAGGACTTAGAAATTTCATAAGTTTCAAGAGTCTAAGGGAGAAGATAATGGCTTGAGTTTTAATGTGTCGAAGTCAAAGGGACCCTATATCTTAGAATGTTCAACAAGGATTGTGCATGCTTTTGTGACTAATCAGACAATGCAGGATGAGGAGAAGTTGTTATGATGTGGAGGATAGCACGAGAGATAACCAAAATTTTCTTATCAATAAATTTTGCAGTAAGTAGTGAGTAGAATAGGGGTTCGAAGATGCACTATTTTGAACAATTTTGTACATAGGTTAATTCAACTATCAAATCCTCTATTTTATTCATTTTATCTCAATTGATAAAATATGGAGCTTGGATTGAGACGTTCCAAAAATAAAAGTTGCTCAAAATGGAATAATGAATTTGGTGGACAATCCCTATGGATATAAAATTTTTCCAAAATTTCATCCTTTACTATTAACTTTTTTTATTGTTTAGTATTTTTACCTTTTTTTTTTAGATTTTAGGCTCTTATTTGACCTATTTATGCTTGTCAGAAAATTATAATTTTTTTGTGGTGTTTCCTTGTGTGGATTAGAGATTTATCAATCCATTATTATTATTATTATTATTATTATTATTATTTAAAAAAAAGACTTATTACATCGGTTGTAGCTTACAATCGATGTAATATGGGACTCTTTACATCGGTTGTACCCACAACCAATGTAATGAGTCTCATATTACATTGGTTCTAGCTAAAACCGATGTAATATATCTCGTGTTTTTACCCTTTTTAAGTGTTTTATTACATTTGTTGTCTTTATAATCGGTTCAAGAATTACATTTGTTGTCTTTATAATCGGTTCAAGAATCCATGTAAAAAGTCATGACTTTCTACATCGCCGGTATCAATATCGGTTGTGGAACCGATGTAGAAAGCCTCCTAGAGTCGATGTAGAATCCCTTTTATTCTAGTAGTGACCCTATAGTGAAATGGGTTATCGTATATCTAGACTAACATATTCAGGCTGAATAGGAAAGAAACGTAGTTTGTGTTGGTGTTTGCAGGTGAAGCTTGATGGTGTAAAGATCCTTCGCAAAATACTACACGAATCTCCCATGATGGGTAGTTAGATTTTTATCCTCATTCAGAGCAACTACAAACCTTTCTTCAGAGCAACTACAAAGCTTTCTTTAGAATATAAGGTGACTAAGTCAAAATGAAATATCAATCACAATTGGTGTAGTTGGCATCATTTTTAGAATTGAAACAAGAAGGGATGTAAAGAGTGTTCAATCCTCTTGGGAGCCATAATACACCTTGAAAGTATGGTAGAAGCAATTAGAGTCATTATTGGTTAGTATGTTGTGTTGTATTTGTAGAGGTTGTGATGAGAGTGGAATAAGATTTAGAGACAATGGCTAATTCCATATAGAATTTGAACATTTTGATAAATGAACCTTATGATGTGAATGACAACTCAAGAAATAACCAAAATTTTATTATCAATAAATTTTACTCTAAGAAGTAGAGAGGAGAATAGGGGCTGGAAGATGCATTATTTTATTCATTTTATATTTACTGATAAAATATGGCTCAGATTGAGACGCTCTAAAAATGAAAGTTGCTTAAAATGAAGTAACGAATTTGGTGGGCAATCCCCGTTGAGGATTTTGGATCTAAATTTTTTTTCAAAAATTCCATTATTTACTAATAAATGTTTTTGAGTATTTGTACGCATTTTTTTAAAAAAAATAGGGTTTTATTACAGATTTTAGGGTTTTTATTTCACATATTTATACTTGTATGGATTAGAGATTTATCAACCCATTAATTTTTTTAAGAGGCTTATTATATTGGTTATAGCTTACCACTGATGTAATAAAGAACTCTTTACATTGGTTGTAGCCACAACTGATGTAATAAGTTTCATATTACATCGGTTTAGCCACAACAGATGTAATTATTACATATCGGTTATGGGTTATAGCCACAACCAATGTAATTATTACATACAACTGATGTAATAAGTATCATATTACATTGATTCCAGCTACAATTGATGTAATATGTTTGGTGTTTTACTCTTTTTAAGTGCTCTATTACATCAGCTATGCTTATAACTAATGTAATATGTGTATTTTTTACATCGATTGAAGAATCAATGTAAAAAGTCATGACTTTCTACATCATTCGCATCAACATCGGTTGCGGAATCAATGTAGAATCTCATTTTTGTACTAATGACCCTTTAGTGAAGTGAGTTATGGTACATCTGGACTAACATATTCAGGTGAAATAATTAAGTAACATAGTCTGTGTTGGTGTATGCAGGTGAAGCTAGATGATGTGGTGTGGAGGTCCTTAGCAAAGTACTGTAGGAATATCTCATGATGGATAGTTATATTGTTATTCTCATTCAGAGCAACTACAAACCTCTGTTCAAAATACAAAAGTGTCACTAAGTCAAAATGAAAATTACAAACAATTGATGTAGTCAACATCATTATTAGAATTGAAACACGGAGGGATGAACAAAATGTTCAATCATCTTGAAAGTTATAATACATCTTGAAAGTATGGTAGAAGCAATTGAAGTCATTATTTGTTAGTATGTTGTGTTATAGAATAAAATTGAAGAGGTTGTGATGAGAATGGAACAAAATTTAGAGACAATAGGTGATTTCACATAAAATTTAAATATTTTGATAAATGAACTTTGTGATGAAGAGAATAGTACAAAAAATAATCAAAATTATCTTATCAATAAATTTTGCTTTAAGAAGTAAAGAATAAAAGAATAGTACTTAGAAGATGTACTATTTTAAACAGTTTTTTCATAAATTAGTTATCCCTAAAAGGCTTTATTTTGTTATTTTTTTTATTATATTATGTGTTCTCATTAGTCCAACTTACTTTATATAAATTTGTAAATGTTTATTAAGTATTTTTTATTTAAAAAAATGACACAATGAGTGAGTTATAATGTTAATTTTATTAATTTCAGTTTATGATTGTGTTAGTAAAATGTTGGAAAATAATCCTCATGAGTATGTACTTCTCTCCCAATAATAGGATGCTTTTAGAGTATTACATCTCTCTCCACCACAAGATTTAGTGTAAGTCGTAGTTTATGAAATTCTCAATCCGCTCAAAAATTATTAATCGAAAGAAGAAATTATTAGTTAGAAGAAAAAATTAACAACTTTTGAAAAAAATATTAAAATATTAAGAATGTCATACTGGTATATATTCAAATAAAAAAAGGTAAAATTCTTCTTATAACTATTTCATATTTTATATATTAAATAAAATTATATTATTGAATATCGAGTATCACCAAAGAAATCTTGATTAAATAATAACTTTTATTGAATTCGACATTATATTTTACTAGATAAAATGTGTTACATTTAATATATACCTTAGGAATATTTGTGATGAAATTTAGAAATGAACATTTAAAAATAAATTCTATTACATTTTAATTGTTATAAAAGTATTTGACTCTACACTTTATTTAATTGGATTGAAAAATTTCGATTTAATCATTTTAAAGAAAAATTTAAACTAATAATTTATACATTATTACTTTAAATATTTGAAAAATTTATTTGATAAAATGTTATATAATTTTAAAATAAATAAATAAATGAATTTTAAATTTTTATAATATATATTTAGAAACTATCAATTATTTAATATAATGTTGTGATTTTCTAAAAAAAATAGAAAAAGAGAAAAAGAAAGAAGATGAATATGTGTAACAACATGACACACCATACTAAAGATATAATGCTAGATGTTAATAATATCACTGCTTCTATTAGAAAACAATTTATTGATTTTTAATTTTATAAGGTTGTGTTACTTTATCAATAGGTACAATATGTCCGATCTATTATACATATCTCTATGTTACCTTTTTGTTTATTGATAACTTTTAATATTTTCATCATAGAAAAATTCCAAATAAATAATGTAAAATATTGTTTATCTTATGCATTGTATTTGTATTATATGGTTATCAAGAAGTATGACCGACAAGTACCTATGTCGATAAGTTTTTAGACCGACAAGTATCCAGGCTAACAAGTACTCAGACCGACAAGTGTCTAAGGTCGACAAGTATCTAAGTCAAGTGACTAGAGCTACAAGAACCTAGGCTGACAAGCACCCAGGTTGGCAAGTACTCAGATCGACAGACACCCAGCCAACGCCAACAAACCAACATCCCCACTTTCCTTGTATTAGGAACGAGCATCTCACATCTGACAAGAAAACAAATCTCAATAAACGACGCTCCCATCATCTAACAAAGAAGAGACCACACGTCTGTGCAGACAATCATACCTTATGTAGAAGAGACTGCATGTCTTCCTTCTACACATAGTGCAGAACAACTATCATATCTCTGACAGAAGAGGTTATACGTCTTCCTCGTGGCACAAGGCAAAGGGATAGTCACCATGTATGACAATATAAATAATGAACAGTGAGCAAAGCTAAGAAACTTTTGGAAATATACCCGAATTCATACTATCAACTTTTGATAACCAAACACTAACGGAGCATCAGAGTACCTTTAACAAGTATTTTTTTCCTCGCTCCAACTACCAGAGATTAGAGATTCTTAGAGAGATCAGCACAGTTGACACTTTAAAGTCTTGTTCTCAACCTCAAAACTTTGCAAGAATATTTATTGTTTTCGGCCTCTAGACTCTATAAAAACATTATTAATAACAAATCTAGCAATTATAATATTATAATAATTGTTCTTGTCTTAAAGTTCATTTTCATGTTATGTTATCACGGAATGTTTAAAAAAGATTAATGTTTTGTTAGGGTATATGAAAAGTGAGAGAGAAAAATGAAAAATAATAAAAAGTAAGATTGTATAGATTAAATGAAAAAAAAAAACAAGGAAAAATGATACATATATATTCATTTATTGTTGATTATTTACTTATTATTTTAATTTTATTAATTATTGTATTAAAGAAAAATATAAATATTAATGATTTAATTATGTAACGTAAAAAGTAATAAAATATTCACTACATAAAACATAATGTGTAACCCAAATATTAACGAAATATTGACAACATTATATCAGGATAAAAGAGATAATGAACTTTTGACACTTTCTCTTCATATTTAGGTGGAAAATTAATTGTGTCTTATTATCTTTTTTTTTATATTTTTTTTCTATTTCGCTTTGCATATTTATTGTTTTTAGGGAAAATTCACTTTCCACACCTTGACCTTCATGCATACAAATCATAAGAGATAAAAAGTGATATAAAATACACTTAATATCCATATTACAATCTCAAGTTCTCTACATAATCACGGTTTATAATTTGAATTCAATACATTATTGTGAGATTAAAAGATTATATATATATATATTATCTTTGATTTTAGTTCTTAAATCATATATAACATTTTAGCATAATTGGTAGAGTGTTTCATAAAAAAAAAAAAAAAAAAAGTAGATGAACACAAAACATTAAAATTTGAGGACCTCGAGTTCATTTAAGCAAAAAGGAAAAAAAAAAAAATAGTTTTAACATATGGGTTGGGGTTCTCATTTTTCCTGTATATGGCCATGGTGAGTGTGACCTATGCAACCCTCAAAATGTTCATCATATTGCCTTCTAATATGTCTTCTCCGTCTTATAAGAAACAAACATATTCTTAGACCAAACAAAAACCACCGAAAGCAGGTCATGTGAAGTATGACTTCTAGATATAAGAATTTTTTGAGCATTTGAAAGTGTTCTGATGCAGATTCAAACTATATATAATAAGGGGCAAACAAAAGTGGTGCGTGAGGGAATGAATGATAATTGGACAGTAGTATTATTGAGATAAACTGATGATAACTATAGTATATATGGTCCAGTTTTATGGTGATAATGTATGTAACCTCAGACTTTTTGAAGCACTATGAAAAGCGTTAAAACAATTGGGCCATAAAGTAGATATACATCAACAAACAAGGCGACAGAACTTACCTCCCCATCATGGTTGCCCTAAACAAAAGGGATCAAAAACCAACATAATGGGTCCCCCATATATATATTTTCATTGATGGAGGCCTATCATTAAGATCAGAAAAACCTTTGGCTCATATGTTAGATTCCTTCATGTTTCCCTTTCTTCTGCTATCTTCCTGCCACCATACTCAAATTTTCAGGTATCTCAGTAAACATTTGAATTGATTATAGTGGTTTAAACCTCCATGTAAAAAAATTTTACCATTGCCTCCTCAATTCAACTTGCATGACCACTTGGTATGTTTATGTATATATAATATGAGATTTTAGAGTTGTACATAGATGGAGACATTTTAGGTCCCCAGTTGCTTGGCCTGTAGTGGAGAAACTTACAAACTAAATTAATAATTCTTTGCTGGATACTACTTGGACTGTGTCAATGGTGATGACAATTTAACGTCTAAAGGTTTATCAAAGTACTGAAAGATTAACTTATTAGGCGAGGCATGTATCATAAAGGTCCAGCTAGAGCTTAAACCAATAAAATTACGCCTTCAAATGGTTTAAATCTGTCTACCAAACACTGGAACAACACAGACAAGAGGGGAACATGTGGCCTAATCTTGTGTTTATTTAATTATATTATTCTATATCTTGTCTTTTTCTTTTCAAGAAATTTGCATACGGGAAATGAAAACTTTGTGGACTATTGCGTAGGTAAAAAATGATGGCTTTCTCCTAACCACCTAACAACAATGTTTAAGAACTTTATGAGGTCAAAGTTTTGTTTGGAGATCTCAAATTCTGAGCATATATAAGGATTAGGGAAGGGAATAGGTAGCTACCTCAGAAAAATTTCCTTAGGCAAAAGACATTAGTCAAAGACATTGTTGGACATGTTTGATCTCATGAATTAACATATAATTAAAAAGAGAAAATTTATGACACGTTGATAACGAGCTAGGGAACATGTTCAAGACACATTCATGTGGAGTTTGAAATGGCTTTAAAGAAGAAATCTCTAGTCATTTAATTTGCTGAGATGGGTTACAGAATAATTTGATTTTATTAAAGGAAATTTACCTGACATGCTGGCTCTGACAATTACACGTTGTCTCGGTTCTTTCAGAATATATGTAATAGATATAACTCATTACAGTTTGCACACATTCACATGTATGTGTTCTTACCTAGCTCTTTAAAGTCAATATCCTTCAAAGCTTTATATTCCCACAAGCCCATTTTTACTTACGCGATGCTTTTTTAGATATTAATCGTACCATAAACAAATTTTCTGACTTTTTCTTGCATGGATGCTTCGTATTCTGTACTTGGCATGTTGAAAATTTCTCAATCATGAAACAAATCTCTAACAGTTAACCCAATGGGGATATATGTCTCTCAATTATTCACGAATACTAGAAAAAGGTTGAATATCAGACAAAAACAAATAACATTAAAATAATGTTCTCTAAAAAGGTAATCTAAAGTGTAATTCATTTGTTGCAAACAAGTCCTTTTGGTCTAAAGCACAGTTAATAAAGAAAAAAAAGTTCAAGCAATGATCTGAAAATGAAATCAAAAGGAAACGTCTTGTCATAAACTTTATCCATGATAAGATTAAAAATTCACGTAATACTACTGAAAGCTTTGTTATATAACAAAACACTGTTCCTGCATACTATGTCCGACATTATATATGATCCCTTGGCCACCAGAAAATTGAATGCGCTCCACTGTTAACCCTCTCACTCCTTTATTCTAGGGATTCCAACTTGCCATGGGTCAGTATCAAATCGTATGCTCTATTACTTTTTCCCATATAGGCACCTAGCCAGGAACAAGCTCCATGACACAAATGGAGATGCTATAAATCATCATCTTTACCTACACAAAGGCCAATGAAAGATTCCTATCTTTCTCTCTTCCATAATCTCTAGGATATGGCTGACACAAAAGACCAAAAGTGGGCCCTAAATTTCTTGACTTGGTCCCCTATCTGCTCTACCCAATCAAGCAAGTTTTTGGATGAATTTGGCAATATGGAAATCCAGCGGTTTGGCTTTTGCAGTATGGCTCTTGATTGTCAGATAAGGCCACTTCCTACTTTTGGAACTTAGGTGCATATATACATGATATGTTAGAACCTCATAAATACATACACAACCATAGTGAGTTAGTTGCATGATATGAAGGCAGAAGATGAGAGGAACATCACCTAAGAGGGACTTGCATGAAGGGGCAGAGAGTGTAGTGCAGCCAAGGATGACTTGCCGGCTAGCCAAAAGTTTATCACACTGATGTTTTTGCCGGCAAGTTGGCCTTGGCTATATTAGAGTCTCTTCTTCTCATGTAAGTACCACAATTAGGCTCAGTCATTGAAGCAGGAAGCTAGCTAGCGTTTCCCCTCGGTATATGTAAGATAAGTGCAATTCTGTTGATAATTATTCTCTCTTAAATAGCAAAAGTAATAATGTTTATGTGTGAGTTTAACAGTGTTAACTGTCCCTATCTTTTGTTGTCATTTTCTTTGATCAATAGAAACATGAAGAAAAGTTATTTGAAGAGGTGCATTTTGGTCAGAGCTGAAATTTAAAGTCTGAGCTAATAACTGCTGATGGAGAAGGAGGTGATCAGCATATTTTTACGTATCTGTGATATTTTTGTTCTGAAATGTGAATTTCCATTGTGATGTACAAATAATATCCATGCGTGAACATGTGTTGAACTTTTCGTACATGAGGAGCTATCCAAAGTGGGGCAAGCTTTTACCACTTATCAGTAACTAAAGGCTTTTGTGAGTGTTAAATGATGATTTTAAGTATGTGTTTTAAGGTTAATTTACCAAAGCAAAATATAAGTGATCCTATCTTCATCATTTGTGATTGAGTAAATGTGTGAAAAAGATTCTAATAGTCCCTTAATGGGATATTTGTTCTGTATATAGATATCTACATATAAGAAGTGACCCACTTTGCGGATAACATAATGTAAATAAAGTGAGGGTATATTTTATGGGGATGAACCTGAAAGGTGGACGAGAGAAAAGATGTGTTTGATATAATGGCTGAATCAGTGAGGGGCCAAACAGAAGAAAAGGACTGGAAATGATGGCTACATTGGTGTCTTGTTTGATATGTAGTTTGAAAACACTGAAAGCAAGTATTAGATATCTCATTTAATGAAGTATATAAGTAAATGGAAGTCGAATTTGGAACGTTGAGATAAACTTAAATTTAAATTTTAAGATGGAATTTATTTTAAATATATGGTGTCAGGTATTATATGTAGTTTTATATTAAGATATGTCTCCTATGAGAAGATGTTTTGAAGACTTCACTTTATTTAAAAGACAACTAGAATAGAGTATATAAATTACGCAAATCTTATCTTAAAAAAATATGAAAGAGCAACTTTGATTTAGAGTTTTATGTGGAAACTCATTTCTCTCCAATGGAATCCTTATAAACTTTTTTTCCAAAAAGTAACATGTTTTCTCACAATATTGGAGTAACCCTACTTAAATTGAATAGAATTATTATAAATGATAAAACTTTCTTTTATTTCTGAATATTTATTAGTAATTTGTTTTCATATATAAAAAGTTAGCTCTAATACTTCTGAATTATTTTCCTTCATTATAATTTCCTTATTTCTTAAAAAAGGATCGGCTATTTGAACTATAAATAAAAATTTTAAGAATCTAAGTCGTAGTGACAGAATTAAATCATTTTAATGGAGGTCATCGTACAAGTACAAAATGCAGGTATAATTTTTTTTTAAGTTTCTAAAATATTTTTTATTTTAATCCTTATTTAAACATTTTTTTATTTTGACATTTTCTTCAATAAAAGTATTTAAAATGAAAATTTAATTAATAGGAGGTTTTACCTTTTCTTTCAAGATTTAACTTTGGAAAAAGAAAAGTCAAATGAAACAAATATAAAAACATTATCAGAAATAAATTTTAAAGAAAATACAAGAAAAAACTATAACTTTCATAGAAATTCATTAAAAAGCTTAATTTTAAAGAAAAAAAATCTGAAAACTTGAAATAACGTACTGTTGTAGGTTTAATATTATATTTAAATATTTTTTATGTTATATTTATGTCATTATCCGTTCTACTAAATGTGTTTAGATAATATTTGAACTTTTTCTTATTTATGTGTGTTTTTTCCATTCTTATGGTCAATTATTATATTTAAGGTATTGTCTACTTAAAATTTGGATAAAAGAAATAAGTGTTCATTTTTGTTTTGAAGATTTAAGATAAATTTAAAGCTTGCATAAAGGGAATGAGGTTTGTCTTTGGCTTTGGAGCTTGCATAAGGGTCTCTCTTCTGAATTATTTTTTATTTTTACAGACAGTTTTAATGTTTGAACCTCAAGTTTATTGAGATAGTATCGTTAGGAACAATAACTTTATTCAAGATATTATTGACTTTCCAGTTTTGTCACGACTTTATCTTTCAAATAAGCCTTGAAAAAAATAATAGAGAGAAATGTATTTAAATTGTCCTGACGCTTAAGCGTTGTTAGACTATGGACTATACGCAAACAAAATCAAAGAAAAACTAATTTTACTTTTCCAAAGGTTTCTTATATCCTAAGTAGTAAAATAAAAAGAAAAAGAAATACTTTTGGGGAAAAATGATAAAATATTAATGGTATATCTCTATATTTTTTTACATTGGATAGAAGAAATAATTCAAAACTAAATTTTAAATATAAATAAATAACTTGAAATTCAAAAATTAGTCTACAACTTATATCTATCTAATGTTAAATTTATATAACCAATAAAGTAAGAGAAGTCTCAATAAAATAACTATGGTAAATAATTGTATTATGTAATCTATATTTAAATCAAGCGTGTTTACCATATTGTTATGTTTTGATTTATGTTTGAAAGCCTTAAAAATATAGTTAAATTTTATTTTATGTTTAGATATTTTAAATATTATTTTAGCTCATTTAAAAATAATTTTTTTGATTTATTAGAGGAAAGAATTATTTTTCATTTTGACCAGATATCATATCCAATTACATGTTATTACAAAACCAATTAGTCCTTACAATCACAAGGTTTTTGTTTGTTCCTGACAACTTTTGAATTTCAGCTACGTCTCTTTTGTTCCTTCAAATGTTCACGATTCTGAGAATAGATTTTATTGGTGTTCCGACGCTCAAGTCAATAAAAGTCAAAATAATACTGCTAATCAAGATTAGATTTTAAAAATATCTTATGTCTAAAAATAATATTTTTATTTATATGTTTTCTGATCCATTTCACTATAGGTCTCCTTCTGTGCCTCTCCACATGTTTTGAATAAGAAATCACCATGTATCTTTTATTAGTGGTGCGTCAATAGGATAATTTTTCAGTAACCGACCGAGACGAAAACATCTCGGACGGCTTGTGTTGGACAGTCATGATGATATGCAAATATGGTTTGAATGTGATGGTTAGTCTTTTAGTACATGTAATAAAATCTTAAAGGAGATTATTATATATAAATCAACTTATATATAAATCAACGTTTCACAAGTGATACTCAATAATTATACGTTGCGATAATCTTATCTTATTATTAATACAAAGTCTTGATCATAGTTAAATAAGTATGTCCTACGTTTATGTATTTAATTTTAATATTTTGGACAAGCCAGTAAACATGGACATTTTTAGTAATCATGTTAACATAAAAAATTAACAAATATAGTAATTTTTAATTAATATCTTTTTATTGATTTATTGAAGTTATATATAAATAAACTGTTAATAACATATACGAATATCTAAATACCCAACATATATGAATATCTAAATACCCAACACTCAACATGAATTTGTAACCAGTACCATTCTTTTAAAAAGAGTTATGAATATGAATAATATCATTTTCAGCCATATCCACTTTATTTTGTATATTAAAAATGATGGTGCAAAATAAGGGTGACAATGTAATTCAGGTTACCCTATTTTGGTTGTCCCGTTGAGGGCTACTTTTCGTGTTTCTAACCTGTCCTCTATAATTGGGGTAGGCATGACAAAAAAAATGGTAAGAAAAAAAAAAAAAAAAAGACTTCAATAAGGTTATTGTGTTTTTATCACATATGAATCTTTTTACTAAAATGAAAACTTAAAAAATTAAGATTTTGTTATTTACTGAAATAAATAAAGCAACATTAAGAAATTTGGTCCGAATATAATATAAATAGCCAAAAATAATTTGACTTTTTAATTTTTATATTTTGCTCGAAATGGTTTTAATTTTTTTTTAAAATGACTCAGTTTAGTCTTCTACGTTTTAGATTCTGATTTGAGTTCGCTATGTGGGTGATGATTCGATAGAAAAAGATAGGTACATGAAATTTAAAATACTTATATAGTAACATAATTAGTGATATGAGATTATTCTGATTTGCCTATTTTATACAACAGTCTACGTTATGTTATTCTCTTGATTGTATTTTTTTTTTTTTCTTTTAAGACTTTGTTTTTGTTTGAATTTGGGAGTAAATTTGAAAGAGTGAATTTGAGTTGATTTAAGATTAAAACAGGTGAAAAGTTAAGTTGTTTGGATTAAAGAAAAAATGAAAAAAAATGAAAGGAGAGTTTATAAAAAATTATAAATGATGTGATAGGTGTATTTTGATAAAATAATTTTTTTGATAGATGACATTATAGTTAAAATTAATTTAAAAATAAATATAATTAATTTATTGAGTGTGATTGATAAATTATTATTATTTCAATTGATAAAATATCGACAGAACATAATCGACGAAATGTTATTCGTCAATAAAATATTATTATTGACGAATTTTACTAACAGATATAATCCGTCAGTAATTACCGACAGATATACTGACAAATTTAAGTTCGTCTATAATTAATATTTTTTTATTTATATAATATAACTAATATTTGTTGATTTCTACTGACCAATAAATTCATTTGTAATTATCAATGGACTCAAAAAATCTGTCGATACATTTACATACAACTAATTTACCGACTGATTTTGATTTTTTTTAGAGATTTACTTCGTCGATAATTTTAATTTTTTTTTAGTATCAATTATTTTAAAATTAAACTAAAAAATTTAATTATTATTGTTCATAATATTATTATTTCATAAATCTATTTTAATTATTATTACTATTACTTTTATTATCATTTTATAATTTTATTCTTTTTATTATTATAATTATTATTTCTAATTTCTAATATTAATATTATTGTTACTTTATTTTTATAATTATATGATCTTTATTAATACTTTATAATTTATTATTAATATTTTACTATTTTTTATTAATATTTTATTAAAATTATTAGTATATTTATTATTATTATTAATCATTATTATTTATGATCAACTATATTAAATTAATTATATAAAATATATAAAACTTCACTTTCTTCGCAGATCACTTATACATAGCAAAAAAAGTTTCAGCATGTAACATCCCATATTTTTCATATAATAGAAACTTTATTTCATAAAAATTTATATAATAAACTTGAATATAAAAATTCATACATTCATGATGTATTTCAAATTATACTTCTCCGCATAAGATTTAATAAAATATCTTTGTAAAATTACAAATAAAATAAAATGAAGCTTCTCCATCACAATTCACTAGGACTCACACCACCTGTCAAATTCTCTGCTCCCGTGTAATATACACGATCATCGCAGTTTTATAAACAAAACAAACAACACACAAAAAGAATAGTAAGCTAGAGAGTTTTCAAAACAATATATATTTTCATAAATTGGATTTTATCTCAACAAAACAACAACAATTCAATTTTTCATAATTCATCTCATATCATACATACACTGACTCACAAACAAAGACACTAGACTCTCTACATCCGGAAGACACTAGTGCATTGAGTTAGACTCAGAGGTGTGCACCTATCATATACCATCCATATGTTCCGATCAGCTCATATTTCAAACCTCGGATACAGTCTATCCCGATCAATTCCTATTTCAAACCTCGGGTACAGTTCCCATACGCACAGGGTTAATCCATATGAACCTCCTTCGACTCTTCACCAACTGGTAAACTTCATCTATATGAATCCAATGTACCAGTAGAGTAAGGATACCTCTTTAGATAGATCGAATCCCCAAGCAATGCATATCCTAATAATCTCAACACGGGTATCTCCTTTCCTGAAGATACTATGTCTCGATCACACATCACATCATTCACAAACATTGATACTACATCGTACCATCCATAAATATTCATTCCATTCAATTCAAATTCATTGAATTCATATATAATAAAATAAATAATTACAATATCCATTAAAAATATTTAAACTAGCTTCCCTTACCCAAATTCACAAAACAAGTAATTATAATATTTATTAAAAACATTCAAACTAGCTTCCCTTACCTCTATAGAGTAGAGATACTCAAAAACCTTAAAATCACAGGCAACCTAACTCTGTTCAAGAATCTGATCGGACACTCTTGATCTACTCAATGCTAGGAATCTAGGGATGTCCTCTGATTGTGAATCTGATAACCTATGAGATCACAAATCTAGAGAGAAGGTACAAAACTTTAAAGAGAAATTGTTTGACAGATGATAGTTTCGTAATAATGAAACCGTATATTTTCTTAGAGAGAGTTGGTAGTTTTTATAAGAATAAAATAGGATATCTTCTTAAAAATAGTTGGTGGTTTTTTATTAGAATAAAACAGAATATCTTATTAGAGGGAGAGAGAGTTGGTGGTTTTTATAAAAATAAAAAATAAATAACTAACTTTTACTTAAACAACTTTCCTATTAAAAAAAATAGTTGTTATCTTATTTATCTCTAAAATTAAATTTTAAGTTAATTTTAAGTTAATTTTGGACTTTTTCCGCAATCCATCGCTCCCTATCTTTCTATAAGTAGAACCAAACACTACTTTAATGAAAAAGGACCAGATTGAATCATTTAAAAATAAAATCTAGAACCATACTAAACAAAATTAAAAATTGAGAAATCAAATCAATTTTTAACTATTTAAATTGTTACCAAGAGTGGTATTAAACCTTAAAAACTTAAAGTATAATAATGAATAAAATATACATTTAGTTATACATGAAATAGTATAAATAAATATAAATAACTCATAATTGATATCACTCTATTGATTACTAAATTTACCACTGAATTGATTATTAATTTTTGAATACAATCAATTTTCAACCATCAATAAATAAAATATATATATATATATATATATATATATAATATAATAGTAAAAAAATATTTAGCTATATTGAATATTTAAATAATTATATATAATGATAAAATAAAATAAAAATATTTATAACTGCATAATAAGACAAACTCTCTTATTTTGAGCAGAATCGGCAAAATATACCAAGTAAGCCTATGCAAGAGTTTTCTTGAAATGTGGCGCATAATTTTTTTGGGGTGGCTAGTGGACCCTTATGACTATACCTGCATTTCCAACCCTAGACAGAAGAGTATCCAAATTTGTGCAGTAGAGAACAATTAAAGTTGTTGAAACCAGAATGAGGACCTTCTACTTCTTAGAACACTCAAAATACAAGATTGTGAGTACAGAAGCTAGTAGCATGCTACTTTATTTTTTCAATTCCCTTCTATACAAAAGGAAGAAAAAGAGCTCATAATCACTTATTGAGTTGGTTTAATAAAACGAATGTGATTTATATAACTTAATTATTTGTCTATACGATCATATAAAACATGTATTTTCTTTACTTTTTCTAATTTCTAATTAAATAATTTTATTTTTTAATAAATAAAAATGAATTTTTTATTTAATAAAATAAGTAATTGTACTATCTGACATGCACATGTCGATTCCTATCATAAATGCTTACAAGTCACTATTTAACCTTGATAAATAATCACTCAAGTCAATAATTAAATATAAATCAACTTTATAGCCATTATTAAAGAGATGTTACGTCTAGGCCTGAATTAATCATTTCTATGCCTAGCCACTAACTTAGGTAGTATAAATAGATATATGCATTAAAGAAAAAAATAATGATTATTTGAAAATTCATTAAAATTATTATTTCTTTAACTGACTTAGCATCAGATTATAAACACAAGTACCTTTAGAAACTATGCCTAAGACTAAGAGCAAAAAAAGATAGAGAAGGAAGAGATTATAATCATAATAATCAGGTGGGTTGATTAAGTCTTGTAAAAACATTTTGACACCCACCATACAATCGAAGAAAACTCATACGAAAGAATTACTTGAATAATACCTGAAACATGATCAACAATAAACATAACAAAGATAATAAACATAACAAAGAAGATATCTGAGACAAATATGTTGACTAAATGGAATTAATGATGAAACTGTAAAAAGAGAGATGGAGACCTAAAAAGAAAGAATGTCAAGGATAGAGATGCATTGAGAATTGAGAATGCTTGCATGAAGCACCCAAAGGTAGCAAAACTTTTCATATGTACACAGAGTAGCACCCCAAGACTCAAAAGGATCCAACTTAAACACTCCACAAATTTTAACTACTTAGAGAAATTTTTCTTTCACAAAAATAAATTTCAAGATGGATCCTAAAAATAATGAAAGACAGTTATTTATAAAATTTGAATACTGTCATCTTCAATTGTCATCTTCAATTGAGTTAATTGATTTCACTTAAATGAAATCAATTGATCATATTAAACCTTCAACCTATTAAAAGCACTAACAACGTAATTTTCTTAAATATCTTTATGAATACATTTAAAAACCCTTGCTTAAAACTTTTTATGGATATAAGAGCATGTAGCAGGGAACACACTATAAAAACACACACTAGAAAACTAGTCATCAAAATCTTCAATTGAGTTGGATTCATCAAATGTGAATTCGTTACAGTTATATTAATACTAATTTGAACCAAAACAATTAATAATATAAATATTATAAGTTCAAGTGTCAAAATTCTTTACTAATTCAAACTCAATTTTCAAAAGATATTCGAGTAGTTTAATATTTATTAGATAAAGACTAAGATCAAATCAACTATTAAACTAATATGAAGTATAGTTGTAAACAACCTTGTTAAATTAAATTTTTATATATATTTATTAAATAAAAAATACACTTAATATGTAGGAATTTTTTATTTAATCTATGTAAAATCTTCTTAAAAATGGTTATGAAAAAATTGTCTTGTTAGGACTTAGGATTAATTGAGATAATTACTTTCTACACATAGATATGATATGGTGCGGGTTAATAAAGAAGACGAGAATGAAAAATAAATCAAATATTAAAAACTTATAATAATCTAAAGAGGTAAGATAGTAGGGGATATAATTAATTGGGTACAACTATGTTATTTTTTTATGAACAATAAAAAAATAAGATAAATAGGAACATTTTTTTAATACTCCAACCCTTATATACATAATAAATATACATTAACAAAATGTGTTGAACCATGAGTTTCTACAAGAAACCAACGTCTACAAAATCCAACTCCAATAAGGTACAACTATGTTATTTAGATAGATAACTTAATTGGATATCCAAACCTTCATATAAAACTTCATATAAAACTTAGATTTGTTTCAAGTAGTGAGTGCACTTCCTTCTCTTTCAGAACTTTTATAACTAGAGAAATCCATAAATATTTTCAAGCCTTTGGAACAAAAGAACTGTAGTCGGCAAGCAATTCAAGTCAATGGAGAACTTATTAATTAAGGTACCTCATGCATGTTGATGTCATAGATCTATGTAATAATACCACTATTTGTCCATTTCCCTTATCATTTCACAACTTATTATTCTTGGAATTAGACTTTACAAATTGAAATCCCGTAATTGTCAAAGAACTTATTAAGTAGCGACACATCTAGGGAAGTTTGTCGTAAGACTAAATTTGACACACATTAACTAATTGTTGTTGTAGTTGTTCCCATTTTTTTACCAACTTATTTATGTTAAACATTATATTTCTATATGTTATGTGATAGAACCCAACATGTGAGTTGGATTTGAAAGTCTAACCTTAAGCCATAATCTCTAAGATTCTTTTAGGCAACTCACATAGTTCACTGTACCAACATAAAAATAATTAAGTAAATTAAAATAGGAAATATCGAGGAGATATTCGAAAAACGAAATCTTAGTTAAATTTACATAAGATATTAACACCACCTTTATCTTAAAATTTTAAGACAATGCTAGGCATAGATCTGGTATATTTGAATTTTCATTTCTCTCACTATTTAAATACATTTTATTTATCTGTTGTGCATTTATGTTAGTGATTTTATGAACTAGCAATTTCCACAATTTGTCAATAAGTAGAACATTTATTTGTGATTTTTTTTTTTTTTAAAAGATTTGTGTAGTACTCTTTGATATTTTATAGTGAAGATTTTTCTAGATTAGATTTTGTAGCTTTTTTCCTTTTCATTATGGATTTCCATGTTAAATTTAATATATTCTTACTCTTGTATATATATTTTTTCCACTTTATGAAATTTTTGGATTTTCGTATATTATGACACTTTTCTTCTTTTTTTCAAGTAGAATATGTTTTATTGTCATGCATGCAATTTATGCAATTTTTACTCTGTGTAACTTCTTTGTCAACAAAAACAACACAACTTCTGAATTTTATATTGAACACATCTTAATTTATTATTCCATTATATATTGATTCATCCATACATATGATTGATTTTATATTTAAATTTGAAACTAAAACACTAAAATGTTGTTATCAATGGTCAATTAAGCTTTTTATTATTAATTTTTAGGAGCTATAATTAAAGATCAGTCCTAAATCATAGTTGAAGGTCGTATTAATTTAGTTAATTATGTTGTATACTACCAATTAGTTTGAATTATCATGAGTTTTTCTTCTTATTGTGGTAAGCAATTTGATTATGATATTTTTTATCAGCAATAAGAAATAAATAAATAAAAAATACTTAAAAGGATGTTTCAACCTAGCACCTAAATTACAAAGAGAAGAACCATTGACTCCTATAAATAACCCTTAAACAGAGAATCTGCTATAAAATGACTTGAACAATATTGAACAAAAGGGAACTAACTTTGACCTTCAAGCCTTGTTCAATGCAACACAGATACTCTCGATGTTATGGGATGACCATCCACCACCTGCATATGAAATCTCCATAGTATAACAACTACAACCATATTCATTTAAGTAACAACAATGTCTTTAACCAAACAACTTCTAAGGCCTATGATCAACCAATGTGAAACTACATTTACTATATCAGTTATTCCATCATGGTACTTTCTCCAAAATGCATCAACCCCCATCATAGATTCCATTACTCACGTGCACTTTAATCGTTCTAAATTTACCAATATGCAATAACAATATTAACCAATATAGGGTTTTTAGCTTGATAAATGTTAGCAACAAAAAAACCAGACAAGTAGGCTCATACTAATACAACCACACCACCCAAACATACCAAAGAATTAGCCAAAGACTTAGTCAATACGACTCGATGAAGGTTCATCTTCGAAGGGTTGTATCCACTAAAAGAACTAGAAAATAGTAGTTCTAAAGCTCAATCTCATGAGCTCGACGAGGGTTGCAAAGTGATGTAAGGTAAGTCATGAAAAGATGACTTGGGTTTATCCTCAGCCTAAAATGTTTGTAATAAATGACTATCACATCAGATTATAACATAAAGTAATTTGACTTAATCGGGTCAGGGTAAATTCGATTAGATATTGTTCGAAAAGGAAAAGAATAAAGATCAAATCAAAGTTATCAAATCAACTTTAGCCAAGTTAAAGATAATTTGGTTACAAGTCAATCATCTCAAAGTCAATCATCTCAAAGTAACCCTACTTATCCATCAACTCAGTCCACCCTACCTTATTTACGGATTCCAAACTTGGGGGGCTTATGTACCTACCTGCATATTTCTACCAGGTTCATTCGAATCTAATGCAATTTAATATCATTCAATATATTTATGACGATTAAGGGTATGTTTATAATGATAAATTATATAACATATATTATGTTGTCAATCTCCATAATTCCTATTTATTAGGAATAACTCAGCCTTGACCCACTAAAGGAACTATAAATAGAGATCAATCTTACAGGGAGTACACGCTCAATCTTATATTTATTCACATATATTATTTTTATGCTCTTATTGACTTGAGCATCGGAGAATCTTGTGGAGATCATCTCCACTCGGTGTTTCATCAACTAGGCTCTACAACTATTAACAAACAATATATAGCTTGGTTTGCAACTATTAACAAAGAATATATAGCTTGGTTAAACTTTGACACCTAGTCAAATTTTGATTTTCTCAAAGTCAATCCTATTCCACCTCGAAAGGTTCTAGTCCATTTTCGATAAAAAAAAAAAAAATGTAATGTTGTTGTTTTAACATGGAGACACCCGTTAAAGACGATTAAGGTCACACCATCAAAAATATCTCACTCTATCAGATAAAAGATAGCCGATGAAGGTCAAACTATCAAAAATATCTCACTATATTGGATAAAAGGTAGCTTAAAAAAGAGCAAAGAAAAAATTAATGCAAGTGCTAGTTGTTAGCACCAGGAGTTGCTAGAAGATTTGATGAAGTCAACAACTTGATGAAGTTCCAGACCTATCGCTTATGAGTGGATCACTTGAAGACTTCATGAAGATTTGTGAAGTTTGGTCTAGAACTTAGGTTGTGTGTTTGTGTGTGTTTGGTTTGGTCTCAAATCAGTGGTGCATATATATCATTCACAAAAAGCTCCAATAATAAATTCTGATTAACAAAGTCTTTAAGAAATTATTAAAATCAGAACATGTTTTTACAACTATTTTATCTGTTAAACAAAAACAATCGATTGAATGATTAAAACAATCGATTGAATTTTAAAGACGGTTGTCTATATAAGGTTGGCGCACATTTTGAAACAGACACGGAAAAACACTCTACCTAGTGATCAATTTCAATTGAGTTATATACTTCAAGAACTGAATACATCTGATTCTGGAGCTTTGAGATTTGATACTACACTGATTTGATCACTAGACTAAGTCTTCTATACCCTTTCTTTAATTACTTTTGTAATTTGTTGAGTATAGAAGTGCTTGTTTGCTGGGTTGATCGTGATTCTTTCTTTGTATATAAAACTGTGGTGTTGTGAATTACATAGTGTTGTAATTCTGTGAGTACATTGGGTTCTGTAGTGTGTTTAACTTGCTGAAGGGTTCAGTAAGGTGATTTCTAGGATATACAGTGGTGTCTGTATAGTTCTGTGATCTGTTGAAGGGTTCAGTAGATTGGTCACTGCTAGGAACAATGTGTTCTTGCTGAGTGCGGGAGTTTGTATTGTTGTAAATTGATCGTTGTGATCTTGAGTAGTGGAAATCCTTGCTGATTAGTAAGGGACTGGACGTAGCCCTTGAAGAAGGGTGAACCAGGATAAAATCTTGTGTTCTTGTTCTTTCTTGCTCACTTCTTGAAAGTTCTTACTGATTTTCTTGTTTTCAGAATCTGATCAAAATTCATTAACTGAATTAATTGATTACCATTATGATAATATTTTGATTTTTCTTGAATCTGTTAAATCATCTAAAAACAATCTATTCAGTCCATTTTTGGAACTGTACTGTTTTCTAATCCACTAAGTTTACTGTTCATCAATCCGATTTTCTAGAAAAGCAAATTTTTTAATAATCTAGTTTCTTCAGTTTATAAACCACATATCAAATTTACTCTGTTTAATAATTGTTTCTTTATATTGAAAATTCTTTTAAGCACTTATTCAAGATATTTCTTTGAGTTCTTGAAGTGTTTTTGAACAACTAGTTTTTAGAATTTATTGAACATCATACTGTTTTTTCAGAACTAAAATCTGTTATCAGTTTATTGTTTCAGTGTGTCTGTTCTTGTTTTAGAATATATTTGAACCCTTACTGGTTGCTTCTTCATATCATTTTTAATAGTTTCTTTAAAGAATCTTTATTCCTCATATTTTAAAGATACTTTTGCGAAAAATTTTCAAAAGTTCAATTCATCCCCTTTCTTGAACTCGGCCAAAACTTGTTTTACACTAGTCTTCATATTCATCTATCTAGCACAAATTTACAAAAAAAAAATAGAGAAATTTACTTCCAAGAAATCCATTTGGAATACGAAAGTCTCATGAAAGATATATCTAACATGTCAAGTAACAGGAAAACCACAAAAGTTATCATTGCTATATTATTATATATTATCAACTAATCAAATTTTTAACCAACGATTTTGTTTACTTTTTTTTTTCATTTTGATTATGAAACTTGTTATAAAATTATTCGTTATGAAACTAGTTGTTATAAAGGTAGTTATTATGAAATTGGTTGTTATAAAAGTTTTTTAAACAACTAAAAATAAAATAAATAGAAGGAAGCATTTTAGGGTGCTCCAACCCTTATACAATCTGTGGGAATCTGGGACAATAGACCGCGTACCCATATTATACATATTATAGTTTAGAACCAGACTAACACAAGATAGGGAACAAATACATATATGAGCACCCTAACAATAGAGGGCTTGATACACTAAGGTGAACACAGTCAAATAAATTTTTTTATAAACATCTCTATACTAGCATGCCAAGAAACCCCAAACAAAGCTAAGTGATTTGCTTTCTTAGCACAAACATAGCAACTCTAAGTTGCCTTTATTGTGGTACGAATGCACCCTTGAGTCAATCGCTTCAACCTGTTACTTGTTATAGTCCACACTCCCTAGTATAAAAACCAACCTGCAGGCAACAAATTCCAATTTGACTGTACTAATGATTCCATACATTTACTCACCAACAGTTAGCCATCGTAGCCCCCACCAAACACCTCTACCACAAGGAATTATGACTAAGCCAAAGATTCAAGACACTTCACTAGGGCAAAGTGCCAATCCAAATAAGAAAAAGTTATTATCTTCATCTTATGATTGAACCACTATTCCATTATTGAAAACCACCTTATTCCTATGGTTCTAAATCTCGGACACAATAGCCACCCACTATAACCACCTTATTCCTAAAAGTAACCTATATACTTTTGCAATCTAGTCTCATTCTCCAATCTCTAGTAAGACTTCAATCATCCATATGGGTTTCAAAAGCATCAATTTAGATACAATGTTGATCAAGTCATACATGAAAAGTTCAAAGGTAACATTAATGAAGAAGTCGTCAAGTTAATACTGGAAAATCAATGAATCAACAATATTAACAATGACAGGTGAAGAAGAAAGATGACACACAAAATTGTGAACAAGATCATGATTGATTGTTCAATAATTATTTTTCTAAAATTCATATTTGTATATAAAAACTGAGTTTTATAGGATATTTCATATGTTCAGGGATGTCTTTCTAAAATTCATATTTGTATATAAAAACTGAGCTTTATAGAAGATTTCATATGTTGAGGGATGTCTTTCTAATAATTGTATAAACTCTTAAAAATCACGATTATTACTTCACACTAAAGGTACATGGAATTTAAAGAACAACTCTATATAAATGTAGTGTCGGCTTTCACTAGTAGTGTGAATATATTCAATTGGTAAAAGTATTGTAGTATAATACTTACAATAATTTATATAAACCATTAGTGCAATATTTATTTGGAGATAACTACCTAGGAGCCCAACAAAAAGACACTTGATTTTGAAAAAGTATATTAGGATCAATTAATTACATGCATTGAAAATGCTAAATTTGCCTATTATATGGAAATGTCAATTTTGTTAAGTCAACCATCATCATTCTTGAGACAGTCTTTTTTTTTAATCAACAAAGGAATAAAATAAATGAGAACATTTAGGATGTTCCAACCCTTACACAAAAAAATATATACACATAACACCTACTACAACCATGCAGGCTTCCAAAAATCACTAATAACAAAACATAACATCCCAAAATTCACAAACACAATGATATGCATCCAGCTTCCCAGCACCTCACCCTTGTAATGTCATCTTTGAGAACACCTTGATGATACAATCACACAACTATTGATGCCTCGTTCTTTCTTCCAACTCATCTTCCTATAATATTGCCTTAATACCTGCAAAAACACAATGCATACACAAAACTCACAGAAAAACATGTAGCCCTTGTCATTATCTTGAATTGCAAATCTTGCTAGTGGTTTGCAATATCTCACTCGTGTCACACAACTCTCTAGTTCATACTTCTAACCTATATAAAGTCAATTCAACTAACTTGCCCATTTCCCAGCTCACATCCCCCAAAGCTATATTAATCTAAAAGTCTTAAACAAGTTAGTGGATCGATACACTAGTCAGAAAATGAGATTCTTGATTTACCATATTTGCCAACAATGAAGCCTACGTATTAACCTGAGTAACCGCTAACACCTCCAACACGTTACACTTCTTATTTTTAAAAATAACGTCATTTCTCTGCTTCCAAGTGTCCCATATGATTGACATCCAAACCATTATCCATATGTATGCTTACCACCCAATCTAGCCAACTCAAATCCTAACTAGTGACTGTGAGCTTCATTGTGGTGCATTTTTGTACCCCAACCCATTTGTCACATAATTGTCAAATACTACTGGTTTTCTTACAAGAAAAAAATACATAATCTACAATTTCGCCACATGAGTTGCGGAAAATGCAGTTAATATTGTTTATTTAGATCCCTCTCTTGTGCAACTTATCCCAGGTTGGAACTTTATTATGCAACACCCTCCATGCACACAACTGGGCAGTGGACGGGCCTTTAGACCTTCACAATTTCTCAAAAACCTTGTTATTTTGACCACCAATAGCCTTTCTTAAGGTATTATAAGTTTCTCTTACTTTATATTCACCATGAGCAGCCCATGCCCAAACCCATTGATCATGTGCATCTATTCTCATGATACAACCCTGAATAAAGTGTAAGAATTCCTCTACTATTGGTTTTTCCCACTCAAACCATTCTCTTCTCCATTTCAAAGTCTATTCCCAAACTGGTCCATTCCATACCCCCATGTCACCTACCTTCATCCCTATTTGATTTGAAAAATTTGCAATTGTCTAGGATACATACTTCTTAGAGGATTTTCCCTAATCCACAGGTTTTCCCAAAAGGATATGTCACTCCCATTTCCAACCAACCCCTTAATATTAGCAATAAACCAATTCCCATTATTCCTTTTACCACATATGCTTCTCAAATCTCTCCACCATATAGATCCAGGAGGCTTGTCAATATTACTATCCAAACTCTTCCAAGATTCATATTTTGACATGATGTCTTTACCTAACCTCCACTTCCACTTGCTTAGGAGTGCCTTATTGAAGCAAGATAAATTCTTATTTCTTAGACCACCACTTTCCTTACTCTTACATATCGTTTCCCACTTAACCCAAGCCACCATTTTCCCTTCATACCCCAATCCCTATAGAAACTGTCTCTCTAACTTTGTTACCTCCTTCAATCACGAAGTGAGGCATCTTAAAGATAAACATAAGGAACAGTGGCATTGAGGACAAGACAAATTTAGTAAGGGTCACTCTACCTGGCATTGACACAAATTTTCCTTTCCATTTAAAGAGTTTCTTCTTAATCTTTACTACCATATCCTTCCAAAATATTGTTCTAGATTGATTGCCACTAATGGGTACTCCTAAATAAGAAAACAACAATTTCATAATCTTACAATTTAGAACTTAGAACTGTCGCAAACCCCTGTATAGTCAGTGGTTGTACCCATATTCCTCCCAATTTGGTGTTAAGAAGGTTAACTTTAAGGCGTGACGCCATCTCAAAGCATCTTAGAATACCCTGATGGTCATTACATTCTAATTGATGACATTGCACATGAACATAGTATCGTTTGCAAATTGCAACACATTGATACTTACTTCAACTCTTCTTATTTTCAGGTCATCCAAGAATCCCTTCCTCTCTAATTCCATGACCGCTCGTGACAACCCTTCTACCACTTTCAAAAATAAAAATGGTACTAGTGGGTCCCTTATCTTAAACCTTTTTAAAGTTTAAACTCTCTAGTCGGGCTATCATTCACCAATACGTATATTGTCGATGATTCTAAGCAACCCTTAATCCAATTTATCCACTCAAAATTAAACCCATTCTTTCCATCATGTAACCAAGAAATTCCCAATCTACCATGTCATAAGCCTTCTCAAAATCAACCATAAAAACAAGGCAATCAAACTTTTTTCGTTTAACTTGGTCCATCACCACATTAGCTACAACTACACTTTCTAATAGACATCTTCATTTTAAAAATGCAAACTGCTTGACAACAATCACATCATTAAACACTTTTTTTTAAGTCTTTTTGTCTAAGATTTATGATATAATTTTATAAACACTTTCAAGATTGGCCTTGGCCTGCATTCATCTAGATTTTGAGAATTTTCTATTTTAAGGACAAGGACAATGAATAAGACATTAGTGCCTTTAGGCCATGATTCAAACTGTCAAAATTCTAAACTGTACAAAACTTGTTAAATTGACAACCAATGGCACTGCAAATTCAAAATTATGACATTATGGTATTAAATGCATTAAATGTGTTTAATGAAGATATATTAGGTTGTAATGGAACTCAATATAACTTTCTCACATTTGTGGAGACCATTTCAATTCCACAAGAGTAAGAAAGAATATTATTTTTTTCAACGAAGGATCAACTAAAAATATCTAACATGAATTACTCCAATCTTAGTTTACAATTAACTTTTTTGACCACAAAAAATTGATTAAACTTTTACAAAAAAGATAATTAACTTTTAGTTAAAAATTTTATAATAGAATAATTAACTTGTTATTCACTTATATCAATAATATTATTATATATCATTACCAAGTTTAAATATAAAATAATTAACTACTTAAGGGTTGCTTGAAAATTTTGTTTGGGGATATGAGTTCAGAAATAATGTTATAAATATAACTGAATACCTTGGAAGAGCCCAAAGGCAACTGAATTATTTCACTTTTGCAAATGAGAGCACAGTACACATGGCACACACACACAAACAACCACGTACAATTACGAAATACACGCATTCAAACTGTACTCAAAAACTTATATAGAACTTATTAAACCATTATCCGATACTGCTGGAAGTCTACCAAAAGTTGATGAGGAACGAGAAGCGCAGCCATTAATAGAGCAATAGGTTTGTACAACCGTCAGAATGAGAAATGAAAGAGCCGCAATAACTCTCACAATCTTCCAAGAATACTTCATGCAAATTTTCGCCTGGCTCTGTAGCCACTGGCTATCTTCGAACTTGGTTTTGACTTTATTAATCACATCTTCCAGTTCAGGAGTGTTGGTAGGCCTAATGGATGTGCTCATCCCATTGAAAAGATCTGCCACCACTTTATCACTCAGCTCTGTCACAATGATGTTCTTATTCACCAAGAGATTCACATCCTCAGGAGTGTCTATGATAGCTCTCATTATTTCAACGTACCTTGTGAAGATTAAGTAAGTGGGTCTAGACAATGACTCGTACGCCACCAGGTTTCTCATTATCACCTCTGAGTTCTCATCCACTCGGATAACAGGCAAAAATAATTGTTTCCCGACGAATTTAAGGTCTTTGATGCCACCTTCCGCGGGTTCGAACTGAATCCCAGCACCATCCAGTTCTGTCACGGATTGGATTGTAACAGCTGGGCGTGTATCCTTTTCCTCAAGGAAGTGGTGCTGAATTGTTTCACCTGTTTCCTTAGATCTGTTGATGAAAGGTGCAAATTTTTGTTGTTGCGACGGGGGTAGTGCCCCAATAGCCTCTTCAATCAGAGGTTGACAGAAAGTTAACAGTTTCACAAATACTGCTAACACTCTTTTAAGAATACCATACAGAAAACGAAACACACCACAAATTATTTTCCAAATGATATAAACGATATAGCACAAAATAACGATAAACACAAATATGGAGAAGCCTATGGAATCTAATAAGGAACCGCATCTGTTTATCTTTGTCTTACTACGACTCTTGTCTGGGCTCTCGGCGTTGTCCGTATTACCCGCGTTGGGCTTCTCAATCGTCACTTCCAGAGACTCCTCGGGCTTCTCAGTCGTCACTTCCAGAGACTCCTCGGGCTTCTCAGTCGTCACTGGCGCAGACTCCTCGGGGGTCTCAGTCGACACTGGCGCAGACTCCTCGGGCTTCTCATTGTTCTCAGGTTTGGGTGCAGAGTCGGGGTCGGGCTTAGGCCCGACCATATGGTACATGAGATCCAACAAATGATCATACTCTTGTGCGTTTTTGGATAGTGTTTCGCAGTTGACGAGTGGACAGTAGGTTTGACAGAAACTTTGCATTTTTTCACCCAAATCATGTGAGTGGTCGCTGGTGGCTTGGTTGATTTGGAGAAGGACATGGGTGGGAATTTGATTCTCGAGCATGAAAACGTCCCTGATGATAGCGTTGATGGTCAACTCTACACCAACTTTGTTGACGAGGGGCATGCCGTGTTTTCCCGTGAAGAAGTAAGCGTCTTGTTGGGCATCAAGACTCCTGTAGAGTAAAGTCAACAAGAATAAGCCATCGGTGATGATACCATCGACGATCTGGTGATCCTTGAGGATCTGGTCATCCTTGTGTTCGCAGGAGCTGAAGGCTTCTTCGTGGTAGAAAGGTTGAACATCGTCGGAGAAGGGGATTTTGTAGCTTTTGTCGTCGAGTTTCTTCGTTGTTGCAGCTGACTTGACTTCATCTGTCATGGTGAGGTCAGTACGGGTGTGATGGTAGGGTCCAAGGCCCACAAAGTTAGGGGTGAAAGCTTCTGGGTGGCCGCTTCTCAAGGATTCCGGGACACGGCACACACACACTTTAAGTTTTTTCTTCTCATCCTTATTCTCCCCATTTATGTTGTCTGTGTTGTTTTCTACTATCTCGGAGTGGCTCATGGTTTAGGTTTTGCAAATTTCTGATTGTGTTTGTCTTAAGCACAAACATATATATATATATATAGAGATGGAGAGGATTTTAGAATTTGGCAGCGTAATCACACCCCGTGGTTTGTTTATTTTTATCCTCTCATCATCCCACAATTTTAAAATCCCTAGATTAAACGCAACATTTTAATATTTTTATCTTAGAGATCTTGTCCTTTCTCTTATACAAAATAAGAATTTTATATTTAAAATTATTATTGGTTAAGCTCCAGTATACTAAATTTGGTCTAAGGATAATTATTCTTAAAAGTCCACCGGATGAAGTCTTAAATTTAATGTCCTTGGTCTTTTTATAATGGCAAACTCATAATTTTTTACTGCCATGTTAATCACGCGTACTCATTGTATGACTTAAAAAAAGGGTGGTGATAACACTGCTATATATTCACTCTTTACATTCATATAACACCCACATATATTGCTATTTTGTTAACATAAAATATTTTATTAAGGTAGGACGTAAACAGTAACTTTCTCCTTTAAAAAAATCCGGGTCTTGTCTTCTTTTAATATGAAAAATATGTATATAACATCTCAAATATATAACAATTAATAACTAAATGATTTTTGTTTGACCTTTAAGTTTCACATTTTTGCCGAGAATATTTTAGTTTTCATGATCTATGAGAAACTATTTATAATGAGCCAGTCATTAAAATAAAATTTGAACATATTTTTATTATATAATTATAATAATTAGAAAAGTTAAAATGTTCTTCTTATTTTTTTTATATATTTTATTGAAAATTTTATTCTTATAATTTGATAATTATTTTTTATTGTAACAGTAATTGTACCAATTTTGTTTATTATATTTATTTTCTTCACCGTCATATTTATGAAGATATAAGCATTGCTAAATACCATACAAATAATACTTAATAAAAAGAATATATAAAAATGACATGTAATATAATATAATAGAAAGAAAATTAAAAAATATAGATATCTAAGTATTTAAAAATACAAAAGTGATATTTTAATACCTAAAAAACATTCACCTCACGACTTATTGTAATAATATAAAAGTATATATTCGTTTTTTAAGTTAAAAAATATAATTAAAATATTAATATATTAATTATCGAATGGTTGTGTTATATTAGTTGATTTTGGATATCGAATGGTTGTGTTTTTCTTTAAGATAAATGTGAACTTTAATAAGGAAAGATCAAGTTGTTGATTAAGAACTGTCGTTTTCTAATTAATTAAGTACCCAACAACCATAAAAATAGACATGTCAGATTTTAGTGCGCTGACTAATCTAATGATGTTATTTATATATACAATCTAATGCTATTTGTTTTTAGTATAAATTAAAAAAGGTTTAAATATATAATATACTAATAGATCAATATAAGTATTATTAATCAGTGCTCTAAAAATATTGATTAGAGATTTAAAACAACTTTTTACTAAGACGCGTGCCTTAACAAACATCCTTAAGAAAACAATGATTAATAAGTAGCATTTGTCTATTGAGATTAATACATATTTTAAAGATTTGTGCAATTAAATATTTCAAATTGAGATATTTTCTTGTAAAAAATAAATAATAAATAATAAATAAAAAAATTAAAAAATAGTAAAATAATTAAATATATGTTTTAAAAAACTATTTAATTTAATAAAATTGAAATTTATGTTTTCTCATATATAACAATATTACACAAAGAAAAAAAATACGTAATTAAAATTATAATAAAAAAATATTTTAAGAATTTGAATGAACTTTATACCTGTTGAACTAATCAAATAACCGTTTAAAGAAAATAAAAAATTGTGTAACAAAAAAAGAAAAATGTTTTCAAGATGAAATAAAAATAAAAATAAAAAAGAACACTAAAAATATCTTTTTTAGATTACATAATGGATTGTAAGTATTTTAGTAATATAATACAAAGACTAATATAGGAATAAGCATGAAGATATAAATAAGGTAAGTATGTACATGTTCATCCTCATCATCATTTCCAATTTAAAAATTAAGTATTCTTCACACTTATACACATACTTATCAATTTAGAGATTTTTTATCAATATTAAAATAAATTTTGTCATTCTTATTTATTTTACTACTAATAGTGAAATAAGGATCACAAAATTCAGATTTATTTATGCAAAGCAATTATCTCCTCAAATTCCAACTCAATTTTACAATTATATATATAACATCAATTTTTCAATTATTAATACTATACTAAACTATACAAACAACACAAACAAGACAACTTAAGACTTTAAATTATTATACTGTTGACTATATATATATATATATATATATA
>Ga0209489_102316_pt1 | contig 38881 bp, 21 predicted proteins | sample SiratrowhiteBW_FD_187527 | JGI IMG/M metagenome (GOLD analysis project Ga0209489, IMG submission 187527) | Root nodule microbial communities of legume samples collected from California, USA - Siratro white BW (SPAdes) (version 2) | ecosystem: Host-associated > Plants > Roots > Nodule | place...
TCATGCGTGAAAAAAAAAAAAAAAAAAAATCTACATACGATTTTGATGCGACCCAACTTTTGCATTAACAAATTCGACCACCATCATTAGTCATTTTCAGCATCTTATTACAAACGAGACTGAAAAACATGGCTGGAATTTGAAGTCATTTAATGACTTCACAATATAAACAAGGCAAGGTATTAAATGGAGAAGATCGTACCACCAAATATGGGTTATTTCTTAAGAGAAAGTGATCACGTCACTCGAATAGTAATCATGGTTTTCGAGCTTTAACATATTCAAGACTCTGCTTTTTCATCCCAATAAAAGGTAGAAATTTGATTACATGAAAGATTTGCACCACCAAGTTTTGGATTTTGCTTTCTATTTTTTAAAAAAAAAAAAACACTTTTCTAAAAGAATTAGATATTACGGAATCATTTATACTCCTGGGGTTAGTTAGTTTATGTTCTTTATTTAAATAGGTTAAAGATATTAAGAAAGGGATTAATTATTTTAAAAAAAGTTGATAATAAAAATAAAAGGAAAGGAATTTGGATTTCATAACAATATTGTAACATTTGAGAAAACTAATTTTGTAATTTCATAACATTATAACTGAGTATTCTTCAAGATATCACAATGAAGATGGAAAAATATGATTTTGGTAATTTAGAATAAAGAAAGCAAGAACATTTATAATGAACTTAAGTCTTTAGATATAGAATAGAAATGGAAAAATATATATAATATGGACAATTGTGGACGGTTAAAATTTGTTCATTTTTTATCTTTTAACATAAGATTTTCCTTAAAAAAGTTACTTCAATTCTACATAAAAGTAAATTATTAAACAACAATTTATTATTTTAAAATAATTTCTTATAGAGATTCTTATTTTATTTCTAAATTTTAAGATAGTTTATAGAAAGCTCTTATAATTAAAGTTAGGTTTAATTTAGTTTATCACCTTAAATATATGAATAATTAGATAGGACTATCCAATCTTTAAAAAAAAACTATTAAGAGTGTCTTAAATAAACTGAAAATTGACATAATTTATATCATTAATAGAGTTTACCTATAACAAGATTTTCCATCTAGCATAAAAATAACTCCATATGAAACTTTTATATGAGAGAAGATGTAAAGTCCTATTGCTTTAATACGACACTAGAAGTTCCTTAATTTTTGTGTTTGGATATAATTTAGTAAGCATTTGACAAGATTAATATAATAAAGGAGAATATGAGAATGTCTCAATATAGACATAAAAACTATGACAAAGGAAGAAAATCACTTGAGTTTCAAGAAGAAATCATCTTTTCTTGAAAGTTACACCTATATTTGGGGTTGATATTTAAAAGACTTTTATCCAAATTAATTTATCTTTATCAAATCCTTAAGTGAATTGGCTTCATCACTTGTGAAGTTTATTTGCCTCCTAGCTTTCAAATCTTAATAATGTATTTCATGTATTCCAATTTAGTAAACATGTTTTTGACCTTGTTTATGTGATAGAACCAAATACAATATAAATATAATAAAATCTTACAAATGATGTGTTTCTTATAATAATTAGAGATAAAAGAACTAAACAACTTCAAGGAAAAGGGATACCTCCAGTGAAGATATTGTGAAGTCAAACAAAGAGACAATGATGCAACTAGAGAAATAGAAAAGTAGCTTGCAAGAACTAGATCCTCAACACTTTGCAACCAATTGAATTTTGAGGATAAAATTTCTAAACGAAGAAGAGTAATGTAACATCTTTACTTTTAAAATAATATAAGTGCTATTATTCATTTAAAATCTTAATTAGATATTGGATTAAGAATACATAATCATTAGAAAAAATAACTATCATAAATGGAAAACTCCAAATTTCTTTTAAAGAAAATATTAATGTTCTAACTTGATAGTTTTCTTAACCTCTTAACTAAGATAGATATGTAAGATAAAAAGCACTAGATGAAGGTTTAAAAGGCCACCTAAAGAAAGCCATGTTATGAATGTAATGTTTAGGTGTTAAAGACTTCAAGTGATGAGTAAAAAGCTTCAATTTCTTTAGCTATTTCCTCTTTTAAGAAAGAGCTATTTGATTAACCAAAATTCCCATTTGATTAAACAAAATTTCCAATATCCACTTACTCTACAACTTAAACATAAGGAAAGGAAAAACTTGTATGATACGTGCATTAGTATTAAAGCAATTTGTGAAAATGAATAGGTTTGAGATTTTTTTTTTCAAGACAAAGATGATGATAAAGAAGAAGCATGAACATTGGGAACAAGCTTCCAAGGCAACCCAACAAATTAAAGCCATGGAGTCAAGGCTAGTGAAAAATTGTGCTTGTAGAGTGGTTAATATGAATGATTTCTAGTATTTTAAAAATACTAGAAATCATAGTTATATATGGAAAAGGAACTAATGGGTGTCAATATGGCTTCACCATTTTCTTATAACTAATTGCCATCAATTATTTCTAAGTAGCATGTTATTTAAGTCAAAAATAAATATATTAGGTCTCCAAATAGAAAGTGGTACGAAGGAAATCCATATGTTTCAATTGTCAATTGTTATCCTCGTTGCTTGAACATCATAAAATTATATCAGTGTTATCTCTACAATATTAAAAATCTATCACTTAAGTTTTTAAGTTGATATTTTACTAAGGATTAATATAAATGTTTTTTAGTGCTTACTAGATAATGAAATATGATTTCTAGTATTTTAAGACCTATTTATATAAATTAATCACTTTAAAGATGATTTATAACAATATTACTTTAGAACCAAAATACTTATGGAGAATGCTCATAATATCATGTGCAATGTATGATGAAGTTAGCTTTCCATCTTTAAAAAAACATTATACCATCTTTATTAACATTGTCAATTTACATTTATTAATAAATATTAGCTTATAAACCATTATAAGAAACATTCGATAGATGAGTTTATGAATTTTTGCAAAAGTTATCCAATTTTCATCATAGAATAAAGCAACATGTTTTCATGGCTAGATAGCTTTCCTAGCTTATCTTCTTCAAGAGACCTACCTACATAACCTAATGAATAAAATAATTATCAATGTTTTTCATTGCATTATTCGATTACATATAAAAAAATAATTTACTCTATATATTTCAAATAAAATTATAGTACAAATTTTATTAGAATACATTTTCCATTGCATAATTAAAGTACATTTTTGAAAAGTAATTTACTATAAATATTTGAAGTGAAATTCTAGGACAAACTTCATATGTTACCCTTCCATGTAAATAATGAGATATATGTGGATAATTCTAGTCAAAGATTATGGTATTATACCATCATTGCTTTCTAAGTCTTTGAAAATCAAGAAATGGCCAACAACCTTACCTACCAATCAGCTTAAGAAAATACACTCAAAGATTATATCTTCTATAAAATTGACAATATTAACATCCACACAATAAAACATGCTTACAAAATTTTAATTTTTTTATCTAATAAGTTTTATATGATCCGTTTATGTGCAACAATAAACTAATCATTGATGACACCTAAAATTATAATAGATTATTTAGAAATAACCTAGTAGGATATACATTTATATTCCTAAGCCGTAAAAAAACCTCAAAGGGTGAAACTGATCCATTCTAACTTCATAATCTTGCTCCAAAGAGTTGTATATACATGTAAACAAAATTCAACGTTATCAAAGTGGCATAATCGTAAACAACATATTACTTAGAGCTTTTATCCCATAAATAATCTTCCAGAAACATGTTGCTTTGAAAATGAAACATCTAAAATAACATTCATACAATACCTACAAGGGGGAACACACAAACACACACCTTACAATGAAAAAATGACATTCAACTTTCACTGCTTCTACTTTTTTAGCCCAGATCTATCTCAAAACAAGCCTAATTTTCACTACATAACTAGAGTGAATACTAAAAATGCATAGAATCATCATTGATGAAGGGAATGCATCCCCTTCAAAAATCTTCTTCATGGTAAACCTATGGCCATGATTCATTTCTCTTTCATATCTACACATTGGATGTCTTCTAAACAATCCACTTGTAATGATTCATGACCTACCTAGCAATGTGTCATGGAAGTTTAAAACTAAGATGAAAGGATTGTTTAAGTAATAATACATATAAAAGAAATAGAAAGAGACCCTTATTAGCAAACTCCCCTACATTATAAAATTTAACCACAAAAGAGCTTTAAGTCAATAATGTATTTCCATGTCGTCCAGATAACAATTAAATATATTAAGTTGTAATAACTTTCTGGCACACTTCAATATAACTAGTTAACTGACCTAACCTCATAAAATCAAAAACCACATGGTAAAGTTACTCCTTAACACATTTTACACATACTAGATATAAGGGTTTAGGCTAGAAGCAATTTACTCTCTAATAGCTAAATGCACAAAAGTTCCATGGACAACCAATAGATGAAAAAAAAACATAATTTTCTGCATTAATTGATGTCATTTGTATGCTCATGTGATGAGGGCCTCTTAAGGATCCTAAGATGTCATGGAAAGTTCACTCCAAGCTACTAAGATCATATGACACCAAAGAGAGAGTCAAGCTTCCAAGGTGAGTCTTGGATGGTGTTTTGATCTTTTTAGGGCTCTCTTGGTTGGGACAAGCTGTAGAATGGTGGGAGATGACTTTTGTCTAGGTTAGGTAAAAATAGGAAATGATTTGGTGGGGAAAAAGAGGAATGGTCGAATATTATTTTGTGTTTTGGGGTGATCTTTGTTAGCTTTTATGGATGGAAGGGATAAGAGACGGGAAGCTTGACAATATCAAAAAAATATATGCAAGAAATGAAATGAAACAAGATAACGGATGAAGATGTTAATGGAGAAAATGAAAATGGAATAGGAGTAAGGAAGGGTAGAAATTTCCTTATAGTGTACACTGTACACTAAGTTGGGGAGCTAAAACCCTTTATAGCCTATTGAGACTTTCTTGAAGGCTCCAAGGAGACAAGAGGAAGGAAGGCTCCTTGGGAAAACTCAACCAAGCAACTCTTCTCTCACATTCAAACTCACTCACAAGCTTTCAAGCTAATGTATATTATATTTTTAAATGTGTGTTTTTACATGAGGGGAAAATGCTCTTCTATAGCCACATGAGTCACACCAATGAAGCCCTAAATGAATGTATGAGACTTTTCCTAATGCATAATCTCTTTGGGATTTCCTTATTTTATTCTAGGTTAGGCTTATTCTGCATAACAAACAAAAAACTACAAAGAAAGTTGTCAAACAACGCTATTTTAACCTATGTCTCTTTTCAATGTTTTTTGTCATCTGGGAGGTTTTCTTCTATGTCTATTATATTTTTGTATTCTTTAATTTCTTTTTAAGATCTCTTCTTCAATTTATTGAAGACTTCATTTTATAGTTCTTATCATTAACATGGGAGAATACTAAAATAAGATGAGTTTATCGTCTCCAATGATAAAGACAACAATAACGATAAGCAAGGTCTTCTTCATTTGACCCTCGAACGACGACTCCACTCATCAATGCTCACATGCATTTATTACATCAGTCCAACAACAATGGTATTGTCCAACAAATATAATGTCAATTTTCCTTTCATCCTAAAACTAATGAAACTCTCACAACATTACGACACAAAACCACGACTTCAACTCTAGTTCTAACATTGACAACCACAACATTTGCTTCTCCTTCGACACTTACGGGTCCGCAGTTTCTCCTCAAGAGTCTCTGCTTCATTTTTTCATCTGAAACATTTCCTCTCCCTCAAAAAGGTCCCACAACCTTCTATTTCCCTACAACCTTTCTCCGAATCCTTTTTTTTTTCAAATTCTAGCTCAAATTACAATTATATCCTTTACCACATAAAATTTTGCCCATGTCCCACTTGTAAAATCAGTTAAATAGTCCCACCCGGTGTCAATTCCAATTTTATATCATATACTAATTATTAGTTTTTATCCCTAACAAAATTTGATGTCATCCCAATTAAGAGAATTCACATCCAACTTTTTTGCTAAGTTTTTGCCAAGGACTAGCTCTAAAATTCCTTGGATCGACCCTAAACCCTCACACAAAAAGGAAAGTCCCCATCAAAACTTAAATGAGATTGAGGCATAAACACGATGAGATTGAATTTGAGGCAGAAAACCGAATTAGAACATTAAAGATAATAATGCGTGAGAAAAGTAAACAAAAAAAAAAGAAAAAAAAGAAGAAGAAGAAGAAAAAGGAATGAATCATTAGAATGAACATGTTTGTTCACATGTTGTGTTAGTTCTGTACCACTGGAAAAGTATGTTCCCACCATGCTGAACAACGTTATCGCTGAGGATCCAATTCTTCAGGTGCGGATTCTTGTTATAACTCTATATACCAGTTGAACAGGTCTGAATACTTCACTGTTCTTTAACATGCTTATAAAGAAGAAAAACATTATCATTTGGGGTTCAGAAAAATATATAAATGCAGAAACCATATTTTCATTTTGGTATCTGCAGAGTGAACATAACTTAGGGGAAGAATACCTTATCCAACCAATGACCAACAACGTTTTTATTTTCACAAAGTTTTCAAGAATTGCGTTGAAATATCAATGTGATTCTGAACAAATTTTGAGGTTTTGAATTGATTGGGTGAAATAATTTAGCTAAACTTTTGAGGTAGAGGAAAAGTCAAATTATGTTTTTAGTTTTTAAACTTCGAGATGATTTTTTTTTTCTCCTAAATTGAAAAACAAAATTTTGTTAATCCCTCGAATTAAAAACAAATGTGCTTTTAATATGAGTTCAAATAGCTAAATTAGAAATGATGATGTGATTTGACGCACAAAAGTAAAATGTGAGCTGAATACATCTCCTTTTTTATCATTCATCTTACCCAGACGTGATTTCCCTTGTCTCCATAACAGGAATGTTAAACTAATAAAAAAATAAAAATTCAGCTAAAATTCAAATTAAAAATCAAGAATCAAATCAAACGGAACTATATCAATGCAACTAAACTACTCACTATATTGAAATATAATATTATATATTTAAAATTAATTAGCAATTAATGAAAATATACAAATTTATCTGTTGAAAAATTGTTTTAAAATTTAATTCTATGGTGATTATAATATGTTTATAATATCAATAATATTGTAGTTTCTATTATAAAAATTATTATTGATGTAAAATAAGGTTGATATTATATATACAGTCCGTTTTAAATCGCGAGTTCCATTATAATTTTCTATATCTTAAAAAGTTAAGAAAGAAATTTGTACTTAAATTGATCTTTATTTGAATTTTTAAGTTATTTAAGATTATTATGCGTATTTAAATTATTTATAATTTATGATATATCTCTTTGTTTGATAATTTTACAATTGTTTTTAAAGATTAATAATTAAATAATAGAAAATCTTCAAAAACAGATGAAGTGCAAAATATTGGACTAAAATCAATGAAATTAAACTTTATATAATTATGTTTGATTTCAGTAACTTTTCCCTTAAAGAAAGAAACTTAGTGAGGAACTAAGAAGCAGTGTTAAAAAGGGTGAAACAATATAATAATAGAAGAGTAGAGAGGAAGAAGTGATTAGCAAAATTGAGGGAGAATAATAATGGAAGTGAGTAATTGGTTTGACGGGCGTGAGATTGAATAGGGTTAGTAGCAATCATGCTGAGGTCATTATCAATTAAAATTTAAATAATCTTTGGTCATTGCTCATTATTTTTGCATGAAACAAACCACTCAAACTTGTTTATGTCCACTTGCCTCCACTTTGTAGGACCTTAAGGGGGCCATAGGTGCTTATAAAAACCCTCTATTAGACATCTTACCAAGCCTTTTCAAAAAGTAGATTAACACAAATGATGGAAAAGGGAAATACCATCATGAGTTGCAAGATTATCTCAATGAATTTTCCTCATCTTTTCAACCCAATCACAACTATTTACCACCAAGTGCCATGCTATTTCACTATTGATTCAAACAAACCTAACATGCTGGTTATCATTACAAAGTGATGTGTATTTGGATTATAAAACTAAGTTAGGGGCTCAAATTTTTTAATTTACATGAACGCATGTGTATAACTACACCAATCAACACCTAGTTATTTTATAAATTAACGATTTTGAGAGGAATATTATGTATGTATAATCGTGTTAAATATTTAGAAAAATAGTTTTCCATAATAATATGAACCTATGCTACTTCTTTTCCTTTTGTAGTTTCTACCAAAATATGTAATCAAATCATACAAGTTTTTGGATTGATTTTGATAGATTCATATTTTGAAAATAGTCTTGTTTACTTTTCTTGAGGGTTTGAATTGTGAAAATAAATAAATTATATTAAAATTATATTTAAAAATTAAATTTGACTCGAAAAGGTTAAACTTTTGATAATATTATACTTTACTACATGAATTTATTTATTATTTTTTGTTATAAAAATATTTTTCTGAAGTTAAAAAAAATACAATCAATTCCTCCCGTTTCATACAAATAATTCTTTGTCTTCTAATAAATACTTAAATTTAAACTCGATTTTATAAATTACATGAACCTGTTCAGCATTAAAGACTGTAAAAACTTATATATGAGGGCGGGGTGACAAAGAATGTTAACTTTAGGTTCACAATCATTTATATAACTTTATTTTGTAACACTTTTGATGTTGTTTAAAAATATCGTTAGCTAATTTTATATCACTTTAGCATTAAAATGGCTGTCTACTAAATTAAAATTATAAAATATTCCAAAAGAGTTTTGATAAAGAAAATATTAATAAGTTATAAATAACTTAATTTAGATAAACGGAAGAATACTGCTCTTTTTAAGGATCCATTTAGTCGCCAATGATAATGAAACCAAAAAATTAAGATTATGGTTTAATTTTTCTGAAACCCAAATGTTTCTTAAGTACATTCAATGACCCTTTATGCTTTTTTGTCAAAATCAAATTTCACCATATAGAAATGGACACTAAACTAGTCAAGCTAAAGTTTAATCAATTTCATTGAAATAAATAAGACAAAAATGAATATTATTATTCTTTCTATCTTTATTTTTAAATACTCAATTATATCATGACTTGACTTGTTTACTATTTAATTTGTTATAATTTTTTATGCAACCTTAAATTCTTATAAAATTGCATTCTTCGTTGTTTGATTGAGGATGTTCATGGTTCATGGGATTCTATTCTTGCAAGAAAGTGTAGAGTAAAGAAGTTGCACATGATTTATTGTCATTGCCTGTACTAAACCAATCATGAGTTGATGTGAGCAAAGATTTTGTGTTTGGACTACCAAAAACATCAAGAAGATAAGAGACCATAATTGTTGTAAATTTTTTTATTTTCTTCAAAATATCCTTTATATAATATATTTAAACTTATATTGTTAATACATTGGTGTTTTAAACTTATAAAATATATATTTACCATTCAATATTTTCTTCCTTCTACAACTATTGATGTTTTAACCTTTTCTTCTTATTCCAAAGTTATTGTTAAATTTAATTTTTTTATTAATTCATAATGGTCGCATATAGCCGTGTTAAAAAGAGATTTTATTGTAATTTTTATATCTTTAAGTAGTAATTTTGGTCACCTTGGTTTCGTATATAATACTTTTAGATAAAGAATAGCAGCGTCATATAATTTTGGTACGTTTGTGAGTTCTTCATAAAATATTTAACAAATTTTACTTACGTGACACTGATAAACAATGTGATAAACTATAAAACACTTATATAATCGTCAATGTGACAATTCAATCCAGATGTAGTGGCAGGCGAATAATGAAAAAATAAATACAAAGTGATGATAAAGGAATTTGAACCCTCACTCCTTAGCTCCGATCCAACAACACTACCATTAAAGTAAAATCACTACAATCGTAACACAAGTAATATACATAAGATAAATTAATTTTAATAAACTCAAATAGTTATACAATTGAACAAAAATATAAATATAATTTCATTTCAATAATCATGATACTCATTCATTTATTTTCTCAATAAAGATATATGAAATAACATAAATCTCAAATCATTCTTTGCTTTAGAAAAAGATTAAGGAATTACTTTTCTTTGTTAAATTTTATTTTAGAAAAAAGGATTAAGGAATTACTTTTTTTTGCTTTTAATAAAGTAATAAGGAGTTATATAAAACATAAATCATTTATTATTTCAAGAAATTATTAATAATCTATAATATATTTCAAAGAGAATAACATTAAACAAGTTAACTAGAGACTAACACTAAAATTCATAATTAAACTATCATGGTGGACATCTATGATTACTTATATACAAACAAAGCAGATTCTGAATATATTAAACAAAATCATATTCAAAATCTTCATTAATTTTTCACTGTGTGATTTCTTAATTTATATAATTTAGGTTATCAGTGAAATTTGAATATCTCTTTCCACTAACAACTCAAATACTTAGTACCAAAATTCACAAATTAATCATAAGGTTATCCCCTTAGTAACACCTATGTCATATAATCATCATGTTTGACATGTGTATCACTACTTAAGTTTTTTTATAACTTTTCATTTCTCATATTTATTTACTTAATCCACTTGCACACAATATATGTATATGTATGTATGTATGTATGTATGTATATGTATGTATATATAAACCCTTTATCAAAGGAATATTGTTTCATAAACATCTTTATTTAAAAGGTATTTTTTTAGGGGAGAGGGAATCGTATTGATTCTCCATCACTCAAGCCATAAAAGATTAGTTAAAGTAGTGACATGCATCACTTGGAGAACAATTCTAACACTTAAGTGACATATTTCTTGGGAAAAGACATTTGGCACTACTTAAATGTCTAAAGACTTAGAGGAGGTAAATTTTTTATGACTACTCTCTCACTCAAACTCTCACTCCATGCCTTTAACATCAAATATCATCATTTAACTGATCTAAAGGTTTTTTGGAAGATCAATATTTGATGTAACATTAAATGTCACCATTTCAATATCACTTGAGTTATAACTTGTCTCATGAGTGAGATATTCAAGCATCACATGCATGCTTTCATCTAATAGAACAAACAACTTAAAAAATTTTGGATTTTCAAATTATTCATTATCAATTTCTTATTCAAAATAAATATGTTTTGGTTCAAGTGTTTATTCAATATTCAATCCTTACAATAACAACATTATCATAAATATATTTCACAACAACCAACAATCATAAAACCATACTAAATAATATAATTAACTACAACATTCAATACTTCCAAAGCAATGGTCTCAAAATAAATAAACAATACACTTGCCAACAATTTAAAATAACATTTAAAATCTTAGTCTTAACATTGTTTCTCAATTAAGATCAAATCTCATTATTTTCATAAATTCATAGTGTCTAACCTAGGGTATTAATTCACATATCAACAAAATTCTTCTTTAAAACATTTTATTAATTAAAAATTTCAATATAACTTCACTTACCTTAAATTAAGCTTAATTTTCTAGTTAGATCACACATGATCACAACACACCCCCCATGTGACACAACAAATAGTCCCCCCGAATCAAAATTCTAATCAGATAAGATTGATCTAGACTTTGATACCTTTTGAACCATGGACTGTGAAAGAGGAATGAAAACAAACTCATTTCAACATCTTAAGAAGAAGTAAGAAAAAATAGAATTTTAGAGATATGGTAATTATAACAAATAAAGAAGGAAATATTTTGTTATATATATATATATATATATTCTTATAATATAAACTAATTAAAATATTGTTTTTAATTTATTTTTAACTTTATATATTTTCATAAAAGAAGTTCTTACATTTTCCACAACAAAAAATTTATTCCTAAAAAATTCATGGTTTTATCACATCTTCCTTTAACTCCTTTTTGACATCTTATGCCATATTGACTAAATTGATGGTTTTATCCTTAACTACTTAGTTCACATCAATCATGATAAATCCAATTTTAAAAGAAATGTCTTCTCTATCAAAGTTCAAAATTTGACTTGAATTAGACACATACTTCCTTAATTAAGATACATGAAACACATAATGTAGGTTAGTGAGAGGTCACATCTAAATTATTTCTTAAGCTATTGAGCCAATATGCTAAAAATATAACATAATCTAATCAAAGTAGGAGTTAACTTCTTTGACCTAATAATTCTTCCTACATTTGTAATAGTTTAACTATGAGGAATGTATGATCCTCGGTTGCAAAGTCCAAACAATTTCTTCCTTTAATCTACTAACTATGGATTTTTGTTTGTTGGCTCACGGTCTCTTAATCATATCTTGTATGTCTGACTTTCTTTATAGACTTTCTTTATAGTTTGTTGAGACAACTGTAGCCCTATTAAAAGCTATCTCCATCTCAAAATCAACATAATGAAGCCTTACACCTTCTTCCATACAAGGTTTCAAAAGGAACCATGCATATGATTGATGACAATTGTTTTTGTTATAAATAAACTTCACCAAGGACACTTTTATCTTAACTTTTTTGATGATCCAATATATAAGTTATTAATAAATCTTTAGGCATTAGATCGACAAAAAAAGTTGGGTATACTTAATCAATTAGTGTTTATTTAAGTTTATTCTTATGGTCTTTTTACGAGAAGATATTGAACTTAACATCTAAAGATAATACATTTGTATGTTATAATGCAATTTTTTCTACTTATAAACGTAACAATCGAAATATCACAATTCGATTGTAATTTAACCTATTTAGTTTCTACCACTAGAAAATTGATAACATAAAAAATAATTGTCTTTTAAAAAATTATCTCATTGAGATTAATCTTATGGCACCTGTTCTAATATTAATTAATTATTGAATCGAGTATTTATTATTACAAATTATATCTTTCAACAAAACAATTGTGACTAAAAAAAATTATATAGAATATCTAAAAGTTCTGTAACCTCTCTAATAATAATTGTGTCAAATGTTAAAACTCATTCTTATGTCATATGTCTCATCATTAATACAAATTAAGTTCTTGTAAAATTTATATCCAAACATCCCTAAACAAGTAGCCTGTTATTTTAAAATAAGATCATGTTAAGATACTAGAGAATTATCTATCTTTCATATTACTGCATTTATTTATATTTTGTTTTCTGATTAATCTCCATTGCACTTTCACTCACAGGTCACTGTAGTGAGTGCACCCTTTAGCTTCTGAGCGTATTTTTTCCATCGGACATGGATTCACCTTTTTCTTGTTTTTTCTTCTTCTCTTCGATCTTCACTATCATTGTCTCCTCTTTTCTTTTCTTCTATGACCCACAATACATGGGATCCCATTGTGCCCCCAAAATGCACATCAAATGCATGATCTTCCATACAAACTCACCCAAAATCACATAATGTTGAATCAAAACCCACAAAAGACACGTGTACGGTGATAGGAGCATGGGTCTAAGAGTACTAGGTGGGATTGGGGGTTCACTATCTTTACCCCGAAATGACTAGAAAGAGGTAGTAGCGTCTTGCATAGAAAACCTTACCTTCCTCAAAGAGTGCAAAGTGCAAAGTGCAAAGTGCAATATTAAAACTTGTAGGCCATTTTACTAAAGTAAGCGTGCAGAAGCAAATAAATAATACCACCCGACTTGCAAAAGCAAAAGAGGAAAATCATTGAATATTCTTATTGTCCAAAACATCATTTTGCAGAATTTTTTAAATTGTATAGGAGAGATTCGATTAACTGTTTTACGTTTTGTATCATTCAAATATTAAAATAAAAACTTCAAGTAAAGTTGTTTTCTGAATAAAATTTAGACAATTTTTTAACACCTCTATAACCTCATTCATTTCTTATTAAAACATGGGATGTTTACCTTAACACGAAGCAAGGTTATTTTAATCATATTCTTTAAATAATATAGTTTTTAAAATTTCTATTTATCCCATGAATAATATCTATATATGTTATCATCATTATGAATATAAAAAGGACAACAAGAAAATGGCAAATTAATTCCGAAATGCACGTTAAGTAATAGTACAATTTAGATAGAAAGAACTAATGTTTAGCCCAGTGTAGACATAAGAAAAATATGTTAACGCTGCATGATTTGTTGGCATAAGTTGAGATTGCATGATGGTATTGTAGAAATGCATCATAGCCGTTGAATGAAAATAGCATGAGACACTGACTGAGACCTTAACTCACTACACTACTTACACTCAGTCAACAGCGTGTCAGCTTTCCCAGAAAAGAGAGCCTCTTTCTTTGAACTTCTCACACTACACACTTCAACCTTTCTCTCTCTCTCTCCCTTTCTCTTTCTGCTTTGCTTTGCTAGTTCATGGCGTTTCTCAAGTCTTTCTCTCTCTACATTTCCATGTCCTTGTTCTTCTTCCTCTTCTTTTGCTTCTGCAAAGCCAGTACTACCAGCGCAAAGTCATTGTCCCCTTCACCCTCCACTTCCTCTGATGTTGAACTTCTCTTGGGAAAAATCAAAGCTTCACTGCAAGGTAACTCTGACAACCTTGTTTTGTCTTCATGGAACTCTTCTATCCCACTTTGTCAGTGGAGAGGCCTCAAGTGGGTGTTCTCCAATGGCACTCCTCTTTCATGCACTGACTTGTCCTCTCCACAATGGACCAACCTTACACTCCACAAGGACCCTTCTCTTCACTTGCTTTCTCTTCAGCTCCCATCAGCAAATCTCTCTGGTTCCCTCCCCAGAGAGCTTGGGGGGTTCCCCATGCTTCAAAGTCTATACCTTAACATAAATTCATTACAGGGAACCATCCCTCTTGAGCTTGGCTACAGCTCCTCCCTCTCTGATATTGATTTGGGTGACAATATGCTAAGTGGGGTTCTTCCTCCATCCATTTGGAACTTGTGTGACAGACTTGTTTCCCTTAGGCTCCATGGTAATTCACTATCTGGGTCTGTTTCTGAGCCTGCATTGCCCAACTCATCCTGCAAGAATTTGCAGTTGCTTGATTTAGGTGGCAATAAGTTTTCTGGGAGTTTCCCTGAGTTCATAACAAAGTTTGGTGGGCTAAAGCAGCTTGACTTGGGGAACAACTTGTTTATGGGTACAATTCCTCAAAGCCTAGCTGGGCTTAGGCTTGAAAAATTGAATCTTTCCCACAATAACTTTAGTGGGGTTTTGCCTTTATTTGGAGAATCCAAGTTTGGTGTGGATGCTTTTGAAGGGAATAGCCCTGGTTTGTGTGGACCACCTTTGGCAAGCTGTGTGAGGACCTCTACACTGAGTTCCGGTGCAGTTGCTGGCATTGTTATTAGTCTGATGACAGGAGCTGTGGTTTTAGCCTCTTTGCTGATTGGGTATATGCAGAACAAGAAGAGGAAGGGGAGTGGAGAGAGTGAAGATGAGTTGAATGAAGAAGAGGAAGATGAAGAGAATGGTGGTAATGCTATTCGTGGAGCTGGTGAAGGGAAGCTTATGTTGTTCCCTGGAGGTGAGAATTTGACATTGGATGATGTGTTGAATGCGACTGGGCAAGTGTTGGAGAAGACTTGTTATGGGACAGCTTATAAGGCTAAGCTTGCTGATGGAGGCACCATTGCTTTGAGGTTGTTGAGAGAAGGTAGCTGCAAAGATAGGGCTTCATGTTTGTCAGTTATAAAGCAATTGGGAAAAATTCGCCATGAGAATTTGATTCCTTTGAGAGCTTTCTATCAGGGGAAGAGAGGGGAGAAGCTCCTTATCTATGACTATCTGCCTCTCAGAACCCTTCATGATCTTTTACATGGTTTGTTCAATATACAATCTTCCACTATTGCATTTCTTTTTATTGCTTTTATATTTCAATCATACACTTTCACCATGGCAATTCAAACAAATTGCACTGCTACTGCAAGTTCATTTAAACCATCAAAAAACTGTCTTCACAAATTGAAGTGTGAAATCAACACAACTTTTAGTGTCTAACTAAAAGTGTGTTGGTTTATAATTTTATTAATATTTCTTCAAACTGAAAATTTATATAATACGTCAACGTGTCCAAAGGTAGAACCAAAATGCTGATGAATTCTCGGCCTAAAGAGAAACTAAATTATACCTGCTGTTAGATCTCAGAACAATCATGATATGTATTGCAAGAAACTCTTGAAATGGGGTGCTGATGAATTTTCAGCCTAAAGAGAAAAGAAATTATACCTGCTGTTAGATCTTTGAACAATGATGATATCTATTGTAAGAAACTCTTGAAATGGGGCTGTCCCTTTTGTGGAGCATCCTCTGCTGGTCATTCTTGATCTTCCCATTGCAAAAAATGCATAATCCAAAAGCAATAACTATGTAATAACAAGAAGTTGCATTCTTCCTTGTGTCTGCAATGTAATCATATGTGACTATTTATGTGGCCTGTCAATAGGGTGCTGTTATGTCATTATGGAAGGTTATCCTTGTATAGTTTGTCTAATTTCTTGAGCATCAGACTGTATTTAAGTGAAAATTTTCACTACTGAACTTAGATAGTAGTTTGCCTTTTTTGAACTGTAACAGTTTCACTGCAATTTGGCATTGATCATTATGTTGTGGTTTTAATTTTGCACAGAGCCTAAAGCTGGAAAACCAGTTCTGAACTGGGCCAGGCGACACAAGATTGCATTAGGCATAGCAAGAGGTCTAGCCTATCTTCACACAGGACTAGAAGTTCCTGTGACTCATGCAAATGTAAGGTCCAAGAATGTGCTTGTGGATGACTTCTTTGCAGCCAGGCTAACTGATTTTGGCCTGGACAAGCTGATGGTTCCATCCATAGCAGACGAAATGGTGGCACAGGCGAAGACTGATGGCTACAAGGCCCCTGAGCTTCAAAGAATGAAGAAATGCAACTCGAGGACTGATGTGTATGCTTTTGGCATACTACTGCTTGAAATCTTGATTGGGAAGAAGCCTGGAAAGAATGGAAGAAGTGGTGAGTATGTGGACTTGCCCTCAATGGTGAAGGTGGCAGTTTTGGAGGAGACTACAATGGAAGTGTTCGATGTGGAACTGTTGAAAGGGATAAGAAGTCCTATGGAAGATGGGTTGGTGCAGGCACTGAAGCTGGCAATGGGGTGCTGTGCACCTGTGGCATCTGTGAGGCCAAGCATGGATGAAGTTGTGAGGCAGTTGGAGGAGAATAGACCAAGGAACAGGTCTGCATTATACAGCCCTACAGAAACAAGAAGTGGAAGTGTTACACCATTTTGAGGTTTCAATCCAACATGCTTATTAGTCAAACTATTGATTTTCACTTACTACTTACGTTGTGTTTCCTCTTTTTCTCATCTGAATGTGAGGATAGTTTATGATGGTCTAGAGAATGTTGTAATTTTTTGTTTTTCTTTTCTCCATAACTCTTTGCATTAGGTAGCCCCTATTGTTTTTCAAATCAAATATAGTCACACAATTATGCAGACTCCTCGTTCTGGAAATTCTGCAGTGCTTTAACTATCTTTTCACTAGCAAAAGTTTAGGCTCAATATAATGCTACTTTTGTAGAACAATGATGTTAAACATAGACTAGGTGCTGATGATATTTAAAGGGACTTGTTCAGGACATTTTTAACCACTTAGTTTGTGTTTGATTTTGGTTTCACGAAGAATTTCCCTATTAAATGTTTTAATAATAATTTTTCCCCATACTCGGTCCTTTGAAATCCAAAATCAATTCAAAGATAGAAACATAGCATTTAAGATGCTCATAAGGCCGTCCATCGGCACAAGAGAAACAATGGGGCTTCGCTATTTTCGTACCTGGATCTTAGGGCTGGACAAAAAGTTTAAATCTTCATATCCGATATATTTTAATGGATTTATCTCAAGTTTAAATTCAATTTTTAAATATAAATTGTATAATTTTTTAGAATTTGAAAATTCAGAATTAAGGTGAGTTCAAATAAATTCAAGTTATGAAGTTCGGGTCAAAGATAGGTAAGGTATGAAAGGGTTGAGTTGGGTTTAGTTCTTACCAGATTGAGTTGTGCAAGTCTGAGTCACTTTGGACCATGACACAAAGTCATGATAAGTTAAGTAGAGTTTAACTTAAGTTGAACTAGGCTAAAACTAGGTTAGTCTTGGTCATGTTGGACCCAAAAAAAGTTAGGTTGGGTAAGAATAGTTAGTCTTGGTCACGTTGGACCCAAAAAAAGTTAGGTTGGGTAAGAATCTTGTTAAGTTAGTAAGGTTGAGTCTAGGTTAAGTTGAATCGAGTTGATCTTAAATTAAATCGAGTTGGGTCATGTCCACATCAAATCAAATTGGATTGGTCGATGACAGGCTGAATTGAGCTGAGTCCAAGTTATACTAAGACTGAGTTGAGCTTAGTCCAAGTTATACTAAGTTGACATGGCCTAGGATGAGATTAGACTAGCCAAGTTAACCAAATTGGCTCAGTTGAGTTCAGGCTAAGTCACCTTGAATTTACATTAGGTTAAGTCAAGGCAAATCAGGAAAGACTTACTTCAGGTCATATCGAGTCACTGTCAAGTTGAACCAAGGAGGTGAGGCCCAAGTTAAGCCAACAAGTAAGGCCCAAGTTGAGCTAAATCAAGCAAGACTCAGGTCAAATCACGTCAACTCAAGTTCATATCCAGTTGAATGGGCCTTGATCCATGTCGAATTGGGTTGGGCAAATGTGAGGCTGAATAAGTTCAAGTCTATGTTAAACTCTGTTAGCCCATACTTCGAGTCGAAACGAATCTATATCATGTCAAAGCAAATAGAAAGAAACTTGAGTCAAGTTGGTTGTGCCGATATATAAATTATAAATTAGTTGTTACATATGAATTAGAAATTTTAAAATAAATTTTACCAAACATTTATAAAGAAGATGTATACTATTCAAATAAAATAATAGATAGTTTATTTTCCTTATAAATAACCTTTCAATGAGTTTATATAAAAAATATTTCATTATTTAAGCATTAGTGATTTTACAATTTAAAAACTATTAAAAAGAATGTTATCCTAGATAAAATTTTATATTTTGATTCCTATAAGCTCCAAAAGATTAAGTATTGAATGCATAAAATTTTAGAACTATTAAAAATACATATAAAAATTAATTCTAAAATTACACATACACATATATTAAGTATGTAGTTTTTATAATTTTAAAATTATTAATAATAAACGTAATATTAATATTAGGATACTTTTATATATAAAGTTTTGATTAATAAAAATAAATGTACTAAAAGAATTATTTTACGAACATTTCATGTTAAAACTATATTTATTTTACAATATGTAGTGAACATAAATATTGCATTAAATAAATATATAAACATAGTGTTAGATTTAAAATTTACATAATATTAGGATAATTTTATTTATAAATTTTTGAATCATATATTAGCAGAAAATTTATATTTAAAATTAAGTAAAATAAATTCAGTTATAATATGACTTAAAAGAATAAAATAAAAAAACTTGAAAAAAACTATCTTAAAAAAAAGGATTTTAAGCGTAACTTGATTTTACAAAAAGTAATCTTGAACATGACCGAGTTCTTTATTTTTTATTCTCCTAAATAAAGACATGGTTAAAATGACATAAAATATTACATCTTATAAACCATAAAATAAATAGTATATGCCTTACTTTTGAGATAGTTTGAAATTATAATGCTCTACTGTTGAGAAGTTAATTCAAGAAAGATAATTTGTATGAAAAAATAATGAATGTCTGCAACAATGAAGGAATTTTTTTTTGGATAATATATCCAAAAGTTAGTAATTCAATTAATGCTTTAGCACCGCTCATATAAAAATGACATTATTTATAATTTTAAAATACATTAACATTATGCAAATAACCGTTAGTCAAAAAGAACAAATAACATATATCTTATATTAAAAAATTTAATACTCTAAATAAAAAATATTAATCAATATTTAATTAAAAAATTTAAATTTAAAAATATCTAAATTTATAAAAAATTACAAATGTATTTAAAAAAATTACAAATGTAATATCTCATATTTTTTTTTTATATAATGCACACAAAATTTCTATAACAAATATATATATAAATATTCATATATACATCTTAATATTTCAAGATATACCATTAGATAGGATTTAATAGAAATATATCATATAATTACAAAATAAAATAAAATAAAATAAGATTTCTCTATTAGTTTATTGAAGAGTCACACCACCTCTCAAATCCTCTATGCTCATGTGTAATACATCATTATTACAAATTTAAAAACAAAATAAACAACACACAAAAAGAAGTATAAACTAGAGAAATTTAAAATATATAATGATAAATTAAACTTCTATCCTATTTAAACTACAACACATGAACCTTTCATACATACGTCATACTTATATACTTATATGACATGGTTAATCTATATGATTTGGTCGAATCGATTCTTTTTTCCACTACAACATAGTCCTATGAACCTCTTAATCCATATAGTCGAATTAGTTCTTTTTCAAACCAAAATGCAATTATATGAACTTGTTAATCCATATGATCTTATCCAATCGATTATTTTTCACACTATAGCAGAGTCATATGAACCTCTTAATCCATATGATCTGGTCCAATCATTTTTTTTCACACCTAGTGTAGTTATATGAACATACTAATCCATATTATCTGGTTCAATCGGTTCTTTTTCACAACGTAACTTAGTAATATGAATAAGTTAATCTATATGATCTAGTCCAATCAATTTTTTCCCACAGTAGCGTAATCGTATGAACTTGTTAACCATATGATCTGGTCCACTTGATTCCTTTTTACATCGCAGCGTAGTCATATGAATCTCTTTCGACTCTTATTACCTGATAATTTTCATCTATATGATTCATATACTATTAGAATCAGGATATCTCCTTCTAAACAAATTCACAAATAATGCACATCTTAGACAATCTCATCACATGTATTTCCTTTATGAAAATACTATGTTGTCATCACACATTACATCAAATACCATCAATCTATCCTCAAATATCATTATTGAACTTCTTTAACATCATAACTACATGTTTACTAAATTTATCAAAATTAACTATTTCTATACTTTCAAAATCAATTCTCAATTCACAACACTTCAAAATCATCAAACACATATATATAATTCCAGACTCAATTCTTACAAGAAAGATTAGAACTAGTGACCACGTTTCAGATCTTCTAACCTAGAATTTTATTGAAAAATAAATATAATTTTCTTACCTAAATTCACAAAGAATTTCACAAACCTACTCAGAATTATGATTAATGATTAAAACACATCATTAAAACTTTAAATTAACTAAGACTCTTGATGATAAAAACATTACATGGAATCACAATTTAAACTTAAGTTATTAGAAATACTTAAAAATTAAAAAAAAACAAAAAATAAATTTACTCCAATCAAACAAACGTCCGTTTTTATTTCAAATTCTTCTTATTATTCTGTGCTCTTTTACTTCGATTCAAACTCTTGGTTCACTTCTTCATCTTTTGCTTCAAATTCATAGTTACACTTCAATTTTTATCACTTGTCAAATATGGTATTAAAGAAAACGCATAGCAGTTCCGTCAAATAATTTTGCTATTCTCTTATATATATATCATAGACAAGATTGTAAGTTACATCTATTGCAATTCTACCATACTATCATAAGACTAAGTTTGGTTTGACATAGCCTAGCTAGTCTATTTTGTTGCATATGAATAATATTTATTTTAAAAAGAAAAACTTGATTAATGAATGATTTTTAAACTTATTAAACTTATCTTTTGATTGACTTTTAATAAAGATGAATGTTTTTTATTGGTCTTCCAATCTCAAGTTTTGAATTCAAACTTTATGTTGGAAGATTTTAACATTTGTGTAATAGTTTGATGCTTCTATGAGTAGTTTGATAAAATATGTAGCATAATATAATTAGTCCAAGAGATTATTTTATGTGAAAAAAAGTAAAATGATAAAAGAAATTATCAATTTTTTATGAAGAAAAATTGGGAAATAAAAAACTTCTTTAATATTAAATACATCTTAAAGAGTTTCATTAATGATGAAAAAAAAAAAGTAATATAGGATGAAACGAACCAAACCACCACGCCCTATGTGAGAAGGTTCGTATCTTTCAGAGGCTCATCGGAATCCGACACCGGAAGCGCAGAGCAGCCGCCCACGGCGGCGAAGAGCCTTCGAGAATAATCAAAATTCAAGCTTCACGATGGAGTCGCTCCAAACGCTACCTCCACTCTCACATCTCTCACCCGCCGCACTCTCCTTCCTCAACCACAGAGTCCACACCCAATGCGCCCTCGCCGATGCTCCCAACTTTGTCTCCGAGCTCAAGACTCAGTGCGCCGAGTTGGATCGCGCGCTCGACGAGTTGACTCGGAGGCTCGGAGCGGGTCTAGCCGCGTACGCCTCCTTCTCCGGCGAAATCCACGGCCTCTTCGGCCATGTCACCGATAGGTTGACTGCCCTATCCTCCACTGTCGTGTCAGGTTCGATTCGATGTTTGTTTTTTGCCTTTTTAGGTTATCTTTCTGCGTTGAATTTTGAGGAATGGTTTTTGTTTTTTTTTTGAGTGAAGATGAAGGAAGAGGCGAACGGGATGGCAAGGGTTTCAAAGAGGAACTTGCGACTTTGGCGAAGGAAGTGGCTAGATTGGAGACGGTTCGTGTTTATGCAGGTTGCTTTTTTTTTTCTTTCTTTTAAATTGTGCAAAAGTAAAGAGATTGTGAGAAGAATTTTGATAAGATTTGGTCGATTTTTGTGATTTGGGTTATTTGTAATCATCTAGAAAGTATTGGTTCGAATTTCAGTTTTAGTGTATTACCAATTCTTTTGATCAGTGCTATTATTTCTTAAAGCTGCATTTGTTTCATCAACAAACGGCTCTTGAACTCTATACTTTCTGTGCAAATCAATGAACATTGTTGGACTAGCAGGAATTGGAAGATGACAAAGCATTTGTGTTTCATGATCGTTGTTGTGATTATCAAGAAATGTGTTTAGCCCTTTCGGTTATGGTTATCTCCTTTGGCTTGATTTCCCAGGTTTTGCTTTCTTTTTATCATCTCTGTCTTTCGGGAGACAGAAATTGAAGTACGATGCTTTGACATGCTTATCCATAAGAACTTTTAGGAGTGGAAAATGAGAAGAAAAAAATAAAATTGATTTCTCCATAAGTTAAAAGTAGTTATGCTTAAACTAATTTATAAAAATTTTCTTATATAACTTCTCTAAATTTTTATTTTTAACTTGTGCATAAGTTAATTTTAACTTATGAAGAAGTCAATTTTAATGGTTTTTATGATATGGATTTGTTGTGATTGTCAAGAAATATTATGCTTTTCAGTAGTTGTCGTCATACATACTGCATTTGGTTTGAGTTCTTAGGTGTGACCTTTGTGAATGTTGTTTGTTTCTTGAGACTCCTTTGTTTGTTTTGTCTTCCAGAGACAGCGCTTAAACTTGATAATTTGGTTGGTGATATTGAGGATGCTGTATCATATACTATGAGCAAAACCATGAGGAAACATTCTGCAAGTCAAAATTCACAAGTGAGCATGCTTTCATACTATTTACCAGATGATAGTGGAAACTGTAGCATTGCTATATTACTTAATTTATCTCAAATGTTTCAGGAAATGCATATGCTTGCTATTAAAACACTGAAAACAACAGAAGGCATATTAACTTCAATTACAAAATCACATCCTCAGTGGAAGCATCTTGTATCAGCTGTTGATCACAGAGTGGATCGAGCTCTTGCTATTTTGAGGCCCCAAGCGATTTCTGAGCATCGAGCACTTCTTTCTTCGCTTGGATGGCCCCCACCTCTTTCGGCCTTTACCTCCTCAAATTCAGAGGCAAGGACCACGAATCAAGTCTCAAATCCTCTGCTGAGCATGCAAGCGGATCTTAAACTCAGGTACTCTGAAAACTTTTTGGCTTTGTGCAACCTACAAGAGTTGCAAAGGAAAAGGAAAGCTAGGCAACTTGAGGGCCATGACAGGGAAGTTGCCCTACAACAACCACTTTGGGTAATAGAAGAGCTCGTGAATCCATTATCATTAGCTTCCCAACGGCATTTCTCAAAATGGATTGATAAACCGGAATTTATTTTCACACTTGTATATAAAATCACAAGGGATTTTGTTGACTCTGTGGATGAATTGTTGCAGCCATTGGTTGATGAAGCAATGTTACTTGGTTATAGTTGTAGAGAAGAATGGATCTCAGCAATGGTAACTTCCTTAACCACATACATGGCGAAAGAAGTTTTCCCTAATTATATTAGTCAACTAGACGAAGAGAGTGCTACTGGGACTCAGTCATCTGCTAGAATATCATGGCTACATCTCATTGACTTGATGATAGCTTTTGACAAAAGAATTAAGTCTTTGGTAGAGAATTCTGGGGTATTGCTATCCTTCGACGATGATGATATCATGCAGAAAATTTCATCTCTATCCATATTTTGTGATCGTCCAGACTGGCTTAATCTATGGGCTGAAATAGAGCTAGATGATGCCCTAGATAAGTTGAAACCAGACATCCAAAATGAGAATTATTGGATAAAAAAGGTTGAAGGTGCTGTTCTTTCATCCTGTACTGATGATTACAAGTCTCCTCTGGTTTCAAATTCCTTTCTTCGCCATTTAGCATCTGTTATTGATCGCAGTCGATCATTGCCTAGAGTAAGTCTGAGGTCAAAATTTATCAGGTTAGCAGGTCTTCCTATTATAAGAAAATTTTTTGATTCCGTACTTATCCGCTGCCAAGAAGCTGAAGGTTTGACAGCCTTAACTGATGATGATGCTGTATTAAAGGTTACAATTTCTGTCAATGCTGCTCATTACTTCGAATCTGTTCTAAAGGAATGGTCTGAGGATGTCTTCTTCCTTGAGATGGGGATGGATGAGGATGATGAGGCAGGAATGGAAAGTAATGCTAATATCTATTCTGAAGGATTCCCAGAGAGTTCCAGAAGAGTTATTTTTGATGATGAGATAAAAAAGTTGGAAGAGTTCAGAACAGAGTGGGTTGAAAAGATATCCCTAGTTATTTTGAGGGGTTTTGATTCTCATTCTAGAGATTATGTGAAGAACAAGAAGCAATGGCAGAGGGGTGAAGAAGGATGGACTGTGTCAAAGGCTCTAGTAGAAGCCCTGAATTATCTGCAAAGTAAAACTTCGGTGGTAGAAACGGGTTTGAACGGTAGGGATTTCGTTGGGTTTTGGAGAAGTTTGGCCGCAGGAATTGATCGGTTGATTTTTAATGGTATTCTTATGAGCAATGTAAAATTTCACAGAAGTGGTGTTGACAGATTTGGTAGTGACTTGGAGGTTTTATTTGGGGTATTTGGGTCATGGTGTTTGAGACCTGAAGGATTTTTTCCAAAAACAAGTGAAGGTCAGAAGTTGTTGAAGTTGGATGAAAATATAGTGGAAGAATGTAAGGCAGGGGGGAAGAAGTGGTTGAAGGAGAATGGATTCAGACATTTGAGTGTAACTGAAGCGGAAAAGATTTTAAAGAATAAGGTGTTCACGAGTTGAAAAGCTTTTGGCTTTCATTTTAAGCACATGCACTGCTGAAATGGCTTATGAACTTGTGAAGATTTAGGATTGTTTCGTGGTGTACATTACTTTAGACCCACCAGTTGAACCAATTCAATTTTGCTGAGTTGCAATAAATATATTTTTCATATTTCTAGATGCTAGTTATACTGTAAATGTGCAGTGAGGAAAACTATTCTTTCTCTTTTATTTTATCATTTTTATGCTGCCTTTTGAATTTGATATGAACAAGACCGTGTAAATGAATTGCAGTTATTATGTTATCAATGACTGCAACACTGACATTTCTTGTGTAAACTCAATCATGTTATCACATGTTGCAAATTTCTTTCGTAAACGTCGCATGGCAATATAATGCACAGTCAATTACACGAAAAAAATAATACAAGATCGAAAATTTGAGCAATTTATACAGTAGATAAGTAGCTAATAGTTAACAATAAACTAGAACAATGAAATCAATCCAGATCTATGAGAATGTCCTAACACCATACGAAAAAATGTTCTCCTAGCTTGCAAAAACCGGAGTCTCTCAAACCATTATCAGCATAGATCTTTGATAAGTCGCACCCTCTTCTTGCTAATGTTGTAGGGGTTATATGTACTTCCTTTCCTCAAATGTCTTAGATTTTGATCAAGGTAAAAAAGATTACTGAATGAAACATCCTCTTGCGAAGACGATAAGAGTAATAATTTGGTGGGGTCAAGTTCACTCATCAATCCACCATTAAATACCTAATATTAATTAGTATTTTAGTTTATTGGTCTCATATAATTTACCATCTTATGGATTGGGTGATATTATTTGTTAACTCGTATAAGTAAAAAAAAAAAAGGTTTTTTTATTACATGTATTGATTATGTTGAATGATACATAATGTTTTGAAAAAAAATATTTAATATTTTTACAAAAGTAAAAGTGGTGATTTATTATACGTCTTTATGTTTCTTGTACAAATTGGATATCATTATTTTTTTAGGCTCATCTTATATTATTTACGAGAAAAGATGTTAAGCTTATGTTTCTTGCACGAATTGGATATCATTGTTTCTTTATGTTCATTTTATATTGTCTATTTTTTTTTTTTTAGGTTTAGTGTTCTAATGTGAATGTCATCCACCTTTAGATATTGTGTGAGTAGATATCATTGGGATACAATTTTTTTACTCTTTTTTTAACGTATATTTGATTCAGTATGTGGGTTTACAATGGAGGGTAGAAACAAGTAATGGATAAGTTTTGAGTGATTAATTTATCTCAACCCATCTTAAATACACCAAATGTGAAATAGGCCAAAGTAAGCTAAACTAGTCTATATTGTGACTCTTAAAAGACTATTGTTTCAATAAATGTGTTTGCTCCCATTGAATGTTTACGTTCCCATGTATTGGTTGTAGCAAAAAGATGACTAATAGCGTAGACAATACATTTTCTCGAGGCCTAGGTGAACATTGACCTATTTTTTTTATACTGAGGCCACAAAACTAACAAGAGTATAAGAAGAATATCCTAGATAAGACTACTTGAAGGTGTGTTTTGGAGGAGAAGGTGTGTTTTGGAGGAGAGAGAGGATATTCCTATTTATAGAAGTCTAAATATGATCTACCTACTCAAATGATCTCAGTCACACAAACAAGAAGGAAGTAACATTCACATAGTATAGAACGGTCATATATACGCAAAGTAGTACCGTTAAAAGTAAGTCTAGATAACCTAATGCATATAATAAATATCAAATAAGGATAAAGATATGAATACACAAATAAAAGAAAAAAGAAAATTAAAGCTCAGGGGGGGGGGGGGGGGGGGGGAGAAGCGAGAGGATGGGGAGGCGACGGTTGGGGAGAATCAACTGAGTTGTGTCTATGAGACCCAATCTCATGTCTCAAGCTTAAGCTACGAGTCCCATATCTCTTGCTACCCATTTTAAAGTCATAAGTAACATGTTGGTAATACTTGGAATATGATTGAACTAGAAAATGTGAGACTTTTACCTTATAGAATAACACTCAAAATTCAACAATCTCCCACATATTAGAAAAGGTAAAAGAAAGAAACAAAATAGAATATAAGAAAACCTTGGGTCTCATACAAGATGTAGTTCACAATAATTTCTATAACAAACTATATGAACTAGCTTTAGATTGAGAAATTTAACATACAGTGTAGTTGGTGTAGCAAGCTATATGAATAAAAACATTTAGGTGTGCTAGCAGTTAAGCATTCATAGTACATCCCATAATCCTTGCTGTTATCAATGTTTTATGATTATTATGCCATACACTTGCTTGATATTCATGAGTTCTTCATGATTCTCACCAAGATCTCATACAAGTAGTCCTGCTCAACATTCATATAAACGATTTCGTCAAGTATACGTTGCAAATCATACACTACTTGTAAGGGATAAGGAAATAATTAAAAACTTTGTGTGGAGATGAGCTTCATCATACTACATAGCAAGGAAATTGAGTGTAGGATGGAACAAATCCTTGATGGCTTAGAATTTCTCTCAAGCCATAAGGGTGATTTAGGATTGAAAACAGCTAGCGGTGTTGGATTTCGGTTGAGTAATGAACTACCACACAAATCACAAACAACATCTTTGGTTGTTGGAACTGATATTTATGGCAGGGATTATGATAAACAATTAGTTCTTGACTGGTTGACATCTGACATCAACAATCGTAACCAACCATCAATACTTTCTATTGTGGGAATGAGAGGGGTGGGTAAGACCACTCTTGCCCAACATGTATTCAATGGCCCAAAAGTGGATGAGGCTAAATTTGATGTCAAAGCTTGGGTTTGTGTTTCACATGAATTCGATGTTTTCAAGGTATCAAGAGCAATTCTGGAGGCTGTTACTAAATCAACTGATGATAGTAGAGATCTGTAGATGGTTCACACAAGATTGCAAGAGAAATTAAAAGGGAAGAAATTTCTTCTTGTTTTGGATGACGTTTGGAATGAAAACTAAACTAAATGGGAAATGTAGACTGAGCTATCGCTTATTTATCCGAATTTATTCTCGTAGTAACCATTTTTATACACAGAATCGAAATGTGAGTGAATCTCCTCTACTATTTTTGGAGGTTGTTTTACTATCTATATGTAGTTTGGAATGAAAACCAAACTAAATGGGAAGAAGTGCAGAAGGCCCTTTTTTTGGGAGTCCAAGGGAGTAGGATTCTTGTTACAACTCGTGGTATGAAAGTTGCTTCTACCATTTTATCAGAAGAACAATCCTTAAAGCAATTACAAGAAGATGATTGCTGGAAGTTGTTTGCTGATCATGCATTCATGGGTGATGATACTCAACCAAATCCAAAATGCAGGGAGATTGACATGAATATTGTTAAAAGATGTAAAGGACTACCTCTTGCCCTGAAAACAATGGGAAGTCTATTATACAAAAAATCATCTATTTCAGAATCGGAAACTGTGCTCCAATGCGAAATATGGGAATTTTCAAAAGAGCGTTGTGATATTCTTTCCGCTTTGGCATTGAGCTGTATCCACCTTCCTTCCCATTTGAAGGCCTCCTTTGCTTACTGTGCCCTATTCCCCAAGGATTATTAATTTAAAAAGGAGGATTTGATTCAGTTGTGGATGACTGGAAATTTCCTATACTGTCGTCAACATAGTGAGCCTTCAAAAGAAGTTTGGCAACAATACTTCAATGATTTATTATCAAGGTCCTTCTTTCAACAATCAGGTGAAAACGAAAAAGTATTTGTCATTCATGACCTTCTAAGTGATTTGGCAAAATATGTTGGTGGAGGCATATACTTCAGGTAGGATGTTGATCAAGCAGAAAAGATAGAAATAGTAACTTGTCATTTTTCAGTTGAATTTGGTTACAACGAACATTTTGATGTGTTTGAAACTTTATGTAACAGAGAAAGGTTATGTAAATTTATGCCAACAAGTAGGAGCCATTATTATTTTGGCTATGGCTGGCATTGCAACATGTCCATACACAAATTGTTCTCTAAGTTTAAGTTCTTACGAATCTTACCTCTAATTTATTGTGTTGACATTGAAGAGGTACTTGACTCTGTTGATAATCTTGAACACCTCCGTTCGTTAGACTCTCTCGTACTGGCATAAGAAAAGTATATGAAAAGATATGTTCACTCTCCCATTTGCAAATACTGAAGTTGAACTACTGTAGGAAGTTGGAGGAGTTGCCCTCAAATTTGCATTTACTCACCAAATTGTGCCGCCTTGAATTTATAGAGACTGCTGTGAGAAAGGTGCCACCACATTTGGGAAAACTGAGGAATTTTAAAGTAGTAATGCATTCCTTTAATGTGGACCTGGAAAGGAGTTTGGTATTCAACGGCTAGGAAAGCTCAACCTTGACGGACGTCTATCAATTGGGGAGGTGCAGATTATTGAGAATCCCTTGGATGCATTAGAAGCATATCTGAAGAATAAAACACTCCTTGTGGACCTAACATTGCGATGGGGAAAGAATGGGAACTCTATTGATTCAAAAAAAGAAGATGACGTAATTGAGAATCTGCAACCTTACAAAAACTTAAAGGAGTTGTCAATCTTTAAATATGGTGGGAAACAACTTCCAGATTGGTTACTAGAAAATTCATTGTCAATCTTTAGTATGCTTTGTAATAGGGTTGGAGTACCCCTAAAGTGCTGCCATTATTTTTATTCTTCGCCGTTCAAAAAACAAAAAAAGAAAATTCATTGTGGAATATGGTGTCTTTAGTGTTGGATGAATGTGTATCTTGCCAACGTTGACCTCTCCTTGGACTTTTACCATTTCTCAAGGTCTTAGATTAGAAACCATGATGAGATAGTGAATATTGATGGTGATTTTCGTGGGAACAACTCTTGTTCATTTAAATCCCTAGAGACATTGGAGTTCTCCAATATGAGTCAGTGGGAAAAGTGGGACTGCCAAGCTGTGATATGCTCTTTTCTAGTCTACGATATCTTTCCATAAGGAATTGTCCAAAGTTGAAAGGACAACTGCCAGAAAAGCTTGTTCCTTTGGAAAAACTACAAATTTAAGACTGCCCACAACTCGAGGCTTCCGTTCCCAGGGCTCTAGATCTAAAACCACGTGACTGTGGAAAGATGTAGTTGGACTGGGTTACAATGAAAGGGCTCATAATGGAAGGCTTATTGGTGGAAATTGTTGGGTCCGACACTCTTCAAAACTTGCACATCATTAAGTGTCATAGATCAGAATCATTGCCCGGAAACATGCATATGCTGCTTCCATCTCTCAAGAGGTTATCGATAGTAGACTGTCCAAGAGTTGAGTCGTTCCCTGAGGGAGGTTTGCCATCAAATCTAAATCACATGAGACTCAATCATTGCTCTAGACTTGTTGGCTCACTGAAAGGAGCTTTCAGAGACAGTTCTTCTTTGCAAAGCTTGTGTATTAAAGAAGTGGATATGGAATCATTTACAGAAGAAGGTTGCTTCCACTCTCTCTTGCTTCTCTAACCATCTATCATTTTCCAAATCTACAAAAATTGGATTACAAGGGTCTCTACCAACTCTCTTATCTCCAAAGATTGGTTCTTTGGGAGTGCCCCAACCTCTAACGCTTACTAGAGGAGGGTCTTCCCAAATCAATTTCACATCTTCAAATAATCTATTGTCCGTTGCTGAAACAGTGTTGCTAGAAAGAAGGAGGCGTGGGACATCTTGGTAAAAGTGCTCAAGGGTGTCAACTGTGTTAAGGAGATACGTCTTCAAACTCTATGAGGTGACTTGAAGGCTATGAAGATGAATGATTCAACAGATGTATCTAGTTACATTACTTGTGTACAAGTAGTAGCCAATCAACTTAAACACATGGAGAAACCATCACAGATGCAAAAATTCTTCGATGATTATTGACTGATGGCTTTGAAAATGTTGTATGTGCAATTGGGAAGTCAAGAGATTTAGAAGAAATAATCATCGATGATCATGAGGATTCTCTTGAAGCATATGAACAACGAAAGAAGAAAAAGAAACAAGAAGTTTTGGAGGAAGCCTTACAAACAAAGATGACCATCAAGGAGGACAAGGTGATATATGCACAACACAACCAAGGACGAGGACACGGAGATCGCAGTTACGGTCGTAGTAGAGATCGTAGTAGTGGAAACAATGAAGAGAGAGAACAAACAAACTAACAAAACTAGTGTGGAAAACTAGAGGTGATCATTCAATCGTCTAAATGTTGAATGTTACAGTTGTGGAAAATATAGACATTATGTGAAAGATTGTTATGCCAAGAAGAAAGTGGAAAAATGTTACCATTGTGGAAAATATGAACATTACGTAAAGGATTGCTATGCCAAGAAGAAAGTGGAAGAAGATGTAAACTTAGTCAAGGAAGATGAAGGGATCCTCATGATGGCCAATGAAGACATCACTCTAGACAGTGACATGGTGTGATACCTAGACATTGGTGCTAGCAATCATATGTGTGGACACAAACATCTCTTTGCTGATATACAAGAGATAGAAGATGGGCATGTGTCTTTTGGAGACTCAACAAAGGTCCCAATCAAAAGCATTGGTAAAATATGTTTTTTTTTTCAGAAGGATGGATAAACAGGTATTATGGAGGATTTCTATTATGTACCTGATTTGAAAAATAATATTCTCAATATAGGACGATTACGAGAGAAAGGATACTCGATTTTCATGAAAGATAAGATGTTGCATTTGAAGGACAAAAGTGGTAAAGTGCTTGCACGTGTGGAGATGACAAAGAATCGGATGTTCAAACTCAATCTAAAGATCAATGCACATTCTCTTAGGAGTGAAGGCAAAGTTGTGGATGCAGAAGAAATTCTTAAAACATCCAAAGCATTAGAAGCCCACATAGTAGAGATAGAAGTTGTAGAAGAAATGCTTAAAACATCCAAAGCATTAGAAGCCCATATAGCAGAGATGGAAGTTGCAAAGAATAAAGCACAGGTTGTGGCTCATGTGATGAAAGATGGAATTTTCAATCCTCCATTTGATGAAGAAAGTGGTGTGGTTATTTGAAAAGATGATATGCAAGAAACACATACTTTGAAAAGAGGATATGCAAGAAACATATATTGTGGATCTATTTGTGTGCCTGATTTGTTTTAAAATTTCTGATACAAGATCAAGAAATAAGGGAAAGATAGGATAGATGGATGAAATTTTACGGTAATTAATCCACTTACTATTAAAGCCAATTATACCCATCATGTATATTACGAAATCCCACTCTACTGAGTCATAAGCTTTTTCGTAATCTAATTTGACTATTACTCCCTCCTTCCTTAGAAAATGAACTGTCTCATTTTCAATGAGTACACTATCTAGTAGTCCCCTACCACTTAGAAATGCTGATTAGGTATAATCAATCACATTTTTGTAATACACCTTTAAGTCTATTTGCTAAAATTTTGGCAATGATCTTATAGATGCAACCAACTAAAGAGATAGGTTTATAGTCCCCCAAATTGCCAGGATTGTCTTTCTTATATATAAGGGTTATGAATGAAGTATTGCATCCCTTAGGTATATAGCCAAATTCATGGAAACTATGTATAGCTTTGTAGATATCATCCCCCATAATTTCCCAATTAGTTTTAATGAAAAATAAATTACACCCATCCGACCCAGGCTTTTCGTACCACCACATTGTTTGACCGCCTTTAGGATTTCGTCCTCTTTAAATTTACAACACAACAATTCATTTTCTGCAACCAAAATATTTCTAAATTGAACCCCATCCAAACTTAATACACTTTTTGGTTGCTATTGGAATCCATTCTCAAAATAGTTTTTCACTTCGGTCTTCACCTTACCTGGTTCTTCACACTACTCACCATTCACGAATAAACCTTTGATCTCATTATTTACCAACCTCCACCGCAACCTAGAGTGAAAAAATTTAGTATTGGCATCCCCTTTCTCAATCCACTCCACCCTAGCTTTTTGTTTCATCATAGCATTTTCTCTTTCAGACATTGTTTTTAACTCACCTATCAACTGGATCCTTCTCACCTTCATTTTCTCTTGAATTTTTCCTTCATCATCATAGTGGTCAATTGCCCCAATTTGTTCAATAATGTCTTGTTTTCTTACTCTATCCCTATTAAGCACTTGTTCCCTCCACCATTTCAGCTTATACTTGAGCCCTTTCAATTTCATTTTCACATTCTCGAGGTTGTTCCCATTCGTCACCCTTTGTTCCCATGCCCCTCTCACGACCTCTTTATACCCTTCTACCTCTGCCCATACGTCAAATGTTCTAAAAGGCTTGGCACCCCAATCAACTTGCCTATTCTTCACCACCACTGCACAATGGTCTGACACAAGCCTACTTTGGATATACTGTGTGGAACCCAGCCACACCGCCAGCCAAGAGTCTGACACCAGTACTCTATCTAGCCTACTTTTGGCAATGCCATTAGATCTGTACCAAGTAAATTTTCTTCCCACGGAAGGAATGTCAAAAAGTTGACATCTATCAATGAAAGCATTAAAATTTTCCATTTCTGTTCTATCCGTTCCATCTCTACCTAAGCCCTTCCTTTCAGTTGAATTCCTTATCGCATTAAAGTCGCCAACTAGACACCAAACTAAACTCATGTTCCTGGTGATAATACATTTAATTCAGCCCAAAGTGCAATCTTATCTTTAATTGAGCATGAAGAGTATACATTTATAAACCCTACAGATACTGCCTGAGAGCCCCACCCCCTCCCAATATTATATTCCCCTTCCGTTACAATGAATCCTTTACTCTCCTCTACCCTTCGACACTGAAAGACACGATTGCTCCACATTGTTAAGATGCCCCCACCTTCATTTTCCACATTCCTGTGTACCCATGTAATCTCATTCGAACCCACAACATATAGCATGTCCGTTCATTCAGTTTTGTAATCTTAGTCTCCTGAATACATATGAGTCCCGGTTTCTCTTTCCTAACAAGTTTAGTTAAGTATTCCATTTTATGTCCCCCCCAACCCTATGATATTGATACTAATGATACTCATGGTAGAACATCGCTCCTTACGTTTGTCTAGTCCCTCAAAAGAGTACTATCTCTATTCTCTATTTCTCTAAACATCTGGATAATCCTATCCTCATCACTCTTGCAAACTACCCCCATCCTGCTTGCTAATCTCCACAATAATGATACCTCTGTTCCACTTTCTGACAGTAAAAATCTAATATTGCAGTTATGAATATCACTATCTGAAACGAAATTGGAATGAGATGGAGACACTGACCTGGTTCGAGGCGAGAGAGATTCCGTTAATCTTGGGTTAATGCATTTATATTTTCTCCGACCCCTAGGGTTGCTTGATTCGCCCCTCCATTGCGGCCTACGCAATTGTATCTCCCTTGGACTAATTGTTTCTTTGTTAATCGGCACCATAATACCCTTTTCCCCAATATTATTCTCTCCTTCAAATTCATTGCATTCACCCTTTCATTCCTTGGCGGCATTACTAGAGAGGATAGGTTGCTTGTCATCGTTGTTTGGGAGACAAGCGGTTGAAGTTGCTACTGTGAGCTCGTGCCCCCCACTTTGCCCTAGTAAGTCATCCTGCCCGGCCACATTCCCCAAGCATTGCGATGCTTGTACCTCTAGTGCAGCGTCACTGTTAGGAAACCCCTCCATGTTGCCTTTACATGTCACTTGGTCATTGTCCCTTGAAATAGGTATATCGTGGGCTTTTGGCCCATCTTCATTCCATGTGCTGTAGTCGTCACCGAGTAGAAGATTTGGCTTGGGCTTGTTTCTATCAATGCCACTTATCACGACCCAATTCACATCTTCATGAAAAGTGCTTTTCGAGATTGTTGACTCCTCTAAGGCGTGAATAGTTTCCTGTTGCCTACCTTCCAAAACTAGGAACATATCATACTCACTTTCTCTACCTTGTCCTTTTCTGATGCTTTCATTGAAAAACTACTTTCATCCACAACCTTGAGTTGTTCATGTACCTCCGCGACAATTTCCCTGTTGCTAAACTTGCTCAAATTTTCTCTTACCTCACTTTGTCGTTGTCTTATTTCCAAGTTAAGTAACACTCCCTTTTGCCGCCCTTGTGCTTCATTCTAGTCACCGGAATATGGGATTCCATCTCCATGGTCACTACAATTGTTTTCTTTCTCACCAGTCTCCTCCACATATGCAGCATCATCTCCGTTGCTCCATTTATCATCATCTAGATGCTCCATTTCCCCAACTTTGGATATCGTGACCGAGTTCAAATGGGAGGAAAGATCACCGTAAAACCACCTTCTACTATGTGGTTGTACAACTTCAGCCACTTCTTCCTTAGCGTTATCCAGTAAAACTTATCATTTATTTTGATACTCTTCGACACTTCGGCTTTGTCTGGCACTGGAACTCTCACTTTTAATCTCCCAAACTCAAGCCTTTCCCACTCCTCAATGGCCACGTTCTATGAGTGATCCCACATTTCTTACGATATACTTAAAATATTCCATTGTCAACAAATCTAAGGGTAAACCTCTGCACCTTACCCATACAATCCTGTTTCCTCTTGGTGGCTTTTCACTCCACGGTTCTAACACATCAAAAACTACAGCTAAACCTTTCCTATTCGTATAAAAAATATTGTTGTCTGAGTTCCATCATTCCCTATTAGTAAGAACGCCTTATCCCACAAGTATCTGACACAGTTCGAGCAAAACCCTAGATGTAGTAGGTCTTCCCTCAATTCTTCTATCGTACAGTATTCGATTGTTGTACCTATCCAATTATCCACCAACCAACTTGGTTTGACAGTAGACACTTTAATCTGTTGATCTCTCCACCCGAGATCACACTTTGAAATATTAACAGATTTTCCATTATGCACTTTCTTTAAGTATGTCGACTTGACCTTCTACACCTTCTGTACATTTTGTTGTGAAGGCTTTTGTTTCTCCGACAATCACTTAAGTTGCAATGTGTTGTTTGGTTGCGTCTTGTGCTTGACAATATTTCTCATATTATCATTCAATGACGCTTATCGTCTCGTTTGGAGTACCTTGGAAGGTTGACATGCAACTTCATCATTCTTATTATGATCGTGTCCAGCTCCTTCTCCAACCTTTTTGTACTACGAACATCACAAACGTACAAATCCAAACCTATTCATAAAATAGATTATTACCATTCATTTCATCATAATATTAACCCTACATTTATTCTGGCCAGTCAAAATTAATATATAAAAGATAAGAGTGAAAGAAATTTATCTATTAAGTTATCTAACTACCTTCATGAGCACTATAAGAAAAAAGTTGTTTAGAGACCAATTTTTAGCTACCAAATGAAATAGTTACTAATTGTGACCAAAATAGGCACCAAATTAGATTTTGGTTGCTAAATAACTACAAAATAGAAGGAATGATTGAATTTAGTGACCAATTAAGTCAAATAATTGGTATCTAATATTAGCTACCAAGGTTTTAGTGACGTGTACCATTAGATTCTAAATTAGTCTCTAACTTAATTAGATACCAATTTAGAATCTAATGACATAGGTCACTAAAACTTGGGTATCTAATGTTAGATACCAATTATTTGACTTAATTAGTCACTAAATTCAATCATTACTTCTATTTCGTAGTTATTTAGCAAACAAAATTTAATTTGGTGACTATTTTAGTCACAATTAGCAATCATTTCATTTGGTAGCTAAATATTGATCTCTAAATAATTTTCATCTGTGGTGGAGGGAGCTAAGTTGTTTCTATGATTTTAGAAATAAACATGTACCCTGCCATCTTAAATACATAAATTATACCGAAATATACAAAATTCCTTGGAAGAAAATACATACAATGTTAGATTATTAGAAAAAGATTAAATAATATATGATTACTATAAATTTTATTTTAATATAAAGACAAAAATGTTATTTTAATAATAATATAAATGTTATTTAATAATAATGTTTATAATAATAATAATATTAACAATAATATTATATTAATATTAATATTAATATTAATATTGATAATACTAAGAATAATAATAATAATAATATTAACAATGTTAATAATAATATTAATATAAATAATAACAATATTCATATTATACAAATTTTGAATTCTGTATGTCACACCCAATTTCGTCTGGGTGGATAAGTTTTATTTTTCTTCTCTTTTTATCATTTGAAAAAATAGTAAAATAATTTTTTTAGTTTGAATTTAGGATTTTGTTAATTTCTCTTATGTTTAAAATTTGATAAATATTCATTTTACTTTTCTCTTATTTTTGTTCTTGAACAAAATATAAAAGTGCAAAAATATATTGCTATTACTTTTATTAAATTCTTCTTTATTAAAAAAATATAAAAAATATAATAATAATAATAATAATGATACGGAGAACAAAGAGATAAAAAGGATTGGAAAAGTAGTTTGTCTCTTTCCCATTTTTTTTTTTCCAAAATTGTCGGAAATCTTTCGTATCCCTCACTCCACCACCATTAAAGCACAAGTCTCCAAATTTGCGTTTTTCTCACAACTGAATAAGTTGGCAACTCTCCTCTGCAGCGAGCCTCCTTCTATATTTGCCACCTTGCATTTAAAGAGAGGGAGTCAACGCTCCAACGGATGGGTTCAAGGGGGTTAAGTTTGTTTCTTTATCTTATTGTGGATACACACATCACGGAGGAAGCTTCTCTAGTCCACTAGGCTTCTTTCTGTTCTCTTGAGATTTTGTTTCCATACTCTGGACGGCAAAAAGCCATGTAAAGAGCACCCATTTTGGGGTTTGTTTTTTGTTTCACTCCGGACATAAGTAATAGACTCTCAGTGGAGATTGGGAGGACCCAATACACTTTCACCCTCACCAAATACGTTCTCACAAATTCTCACCATTCACACCTTGCATATCACTATTTTCTCTTCAGAAGCCACCAACTTTCTTCATTGATCTCAGCCAGAAGACAAAGGAGGAAAACATAAGGGGCAACAAACGAAAGAAGAAGGAAATATCAAGGGGTGAGTTTTTTTTTTTTAAATTTCTAACGTTAGTCATAACATGGTGTTGTGAGTTAATTTTACTTTTGCTCTATTTATCTTTATACATCATGCTTATTTTCGCCACTGCACACAATCATTCATGCCCTCACTATATCCATGTTGCACCTCAAAATGCATGCACATGCTAGCTTGCCCACGTAACAAACACCAGAGCACTGTCGCTGTCTACCAAACCATCATCACAGTCGTGACCTTCTTCCTCTCATAACCTTGCCACGTCCTCAACCACCATAGACTACTAAAAAAAAAAACCAAAAAA
>Ga0209489_102318_pt1 | contig 38876 bp, 11 predicted proteins | sample SiratrowhiteBW_FD_187527 | JGI IMG/M metagenome (GOLD analysis project Ga0209489, IMG submission 187527) | Root nodule microbial communities of legume samples collected from California, USA - Siratro white BW (SPAdes) (version 2) | ecosystem: Host-associated > Plants > Roots > Nodule | place...
TATATATATATATATATATATGTGACTGAAATATAAATCAGGTTTATACTTGCTATTATTATTTACACAGTTTGGATTATTTGAAAATTTAGAATCAGATATTCAAAAGACATAATAATCATACTAAAAGTATTAATAGTGCTATAATTGATCGGTCTATCTTGAAATTTTTTTATATTTAAATTAGAGCTAAAGAAACTCTTCAAATTAAGTAAGTTAATTTGTTTATGCATTATCAGTGTAACATCCCACAAAATATAACTTCTATTTGATTAGCTAAGATAACACGTTTATACACATCTTAAAGTAATCCCTAGTTAACAAGTATCAAAATACAAAATCATGCTAAACTGTCATTTTAAAACATGTTTACAAAATCATATACAAGTTTTTCAAAATAAAGGACTATTCCTATAACTATCAGCATCACTCCCTCAAGTGATCCTCCACAGATCCATCTGTAGTACCATCTACTCCCGTGTCAAAAACACGATCATCACAGACAAATATGAAAACACAAGTACAACAAAATAAAGGATGAGCTAACCAATTTTAAGCAATTCTAAGTCATTAAATCAAATGTCAAGTTTAACACAATACAATCATCCATCTCAGTCAATTAAATGAAATCATTACAATAACAAGACACTGACACACTATAGACTTGACTCTACTTCCGGAAGACTCGTGCATTGAATAGACCCCGAGATATGTACCTGTCATACATCTCGAAACTGTGAATCCACACAACCCCGACACAAATGAATCATCAATCAATCATGTATGACAGGGTTAGTCTCCTTGAGACTTTCCTGACGAGCTATATTTCAAGCTGCAGTCACCCAGTTCAGACCTCCTTCGACTCTCACCACTTAGTAATGATCATCTATTTGATTCTTATTACTAGTAGAGTCAGGATATCAATCGTTATTGATCAGATCCTTTGACAATGCACTTCCTAATTAACCTAGACACTGGTGTTTTCTTTCCTGAAAACACTATGCCTAGGCTTTTACTAACTTTATCAACACTTTTAACAATATCACATCACTACCCATACATTCACTCACTTTTCAATCTCAATTTCAACTTCAATCTCAATATTTAAAGAAATCACTAAATCATCAATACAATCAAACTTAGATTATCAATTTATCTATTTTATTAAATTCATATATTGCATTACCAAAGAATCAAACCATCCAAAACACAAAGCCCCCGCCGCTTGAGCAAGAATCCCTCTCGCTTGAGCGAAAATCCTATCGCTTGAGCGATATTAGTCCAAAGAGCATCCCAGTTCTAGAAACATTCTCGCCTAGGCGAAATTACTCTCGCCTGGGAGAAATTAATCTCGCCTGGGAGAAATTACTCTCGCCTGGGTGAAATATATCTCGCTTGGGCGAAACTAGACCCGAGAGCACATCTCAGATCTTCAAGTAAACTCGCCTGGGCGAGAATGCTTAACTCGAGCGAGTTATACAGAAAACAGAGAATTCACATATGAATCTAATAGTTCCTACTACCTCAGAGCTACCATGCCTGCCTCAAATGACTAAAATAATAAGAATCAACATGTTTATACAATAAATGGTCTACTCTAACACAAAATACCAACTCAACAAATCAACATCCCATTAAGTTAACACAACTATCTGATACATGCAACAATCAAATCAACATTAATCCAATAATTCAGACATGCAGAAAACTTTACCAAATACAAATTGTATAACTACTACAATCACTAACTTTTCTATCCAAAGCTTAAATTTATAAACCAGACAAGCACAGATTTCAAGTTAGCTTTCTTTACCTTAATCGTAGTGAAAGTTCTCTCTAACACTCCCAAAAGCTTAAAATCCTCAAGAACTCGAGTCTGCACCAAAGGACCTCTGATCAACAATCAGTCTAACACATTAGGAAACTAAGCTCACAGAGGCATCGTTTGATGGCTCAGAGGCCACATGCAAGCTCAGTAAGCAGAGAAAAAACGAAAACCTAAAATTGGCTCTAAGGGAAGGAGGCAGAAAATGAACTTACTCTAACGGAGGTTCTGATCGGATAGACTTGCTTTATTTTTCGCCACGAGTCCAACGGTGAGCTCTACTCGAGAAACTGATGAAAGACAAATGTGAAGGCTTAGAGAGAAGTCAAAGGAAAGGAATGGGTAGAGGTTTAGAGAGATGGTGGCTTAAGTGAAAATGAGACTTGACTAATAGCTTTTTCTATAAATACTTATTTTCAGTTTAATAATAAAATAATCAGGTGCTCGTTCCACTTCTACCACTTTTACTCAAATGACAATTTTCTAAGTTGTTACAATCAGTTAAGGTTAATGTAGATGGTGTCATTAGAGAAAATTCGGGCAGTAAAAGTATCTTTAAGCGTAATAAAAGAAACTATATTAGTAGTTTTTATGTATCTAGAAATTCAAAATTTATTATATTTGTCAGGTATGTAAGTGAGGCAATATCTCACATTAAGTAAAAATGAGAAAATTGAGCAACATATAAGTAAGAAGACTCACAAATCTAATGTCTTAAGGTTTTTTTATTGAAAGTGATGTCATTCTCGTGTTAGTCTGACTTTTGTCTCATTGTTATGAGATCTCTTTTATATTTTCTTTTCGAATTTTTCCAGCAAGTATCATCAAAGCTGATGGTTTGTGGCGGTGACCGACTCAGATGAGTATAGTTTGACTACTATATCGAAAGTCTTCCTGAAGGTTTAAAGCAAGTGTGTCCCGTTATGTGAATAATGGTACAAATGAGGGTCGTTTATAAGTAAGGTATTCATGTTTAAGAATGGTTTCCATTTGAGGGAGAGTGTACCAATGTGAAAAAAAAGACTCTCACTTGAGGAAAAAATATTAAATATGTAAGTAAGTGTACCAATGTGAACGAATTTCCTCTCACTTGAGAGGAAATTATTAAATATGCAAGTAAGTATATCAATGTGAAAGAGAGACTCTCACTTGAAGAGAAAATTGTTAAGTATGTAAGTATGAGTCTCAGTTCCACTTTACTAGATTTATTTATTTTTTTCTAAAATATGATCGGAATGTAATTCTTCCTTAGTGTGTTAAGCTTTTCACCGTTACTTTATTGTGCCTTGACTTCTTAAGTTTTATTGGAGCAGAGTCCTGAAGATGTTTTTATTTGAAAGTTTTGAGTGTGATTTTTCATGAAAAAAACATGTATTCTGATTTTTTGTTTGATTTTTTACCCTAATTGTAAAGTCTGATTTTTGTAAAAAAAACGTTACAACCTCCAATGATTTGAGTTTTATTAGTCTCTTTGACATGAGTTTCTTTGTAGTCCTCGTTACCTATTTGTTCTTTTCTGTTTTTATGGATGTTTATATAACGAGATAATGGAGATAATGGTTGAAGTTCTTGGATACCAACTTAATTAAGATTCTAAAATATCATAATAATATTATCTAACATGATTTAATACAAAGAAATGTGTTTCGGTTAATATTTTAATAAAATAATTTCAATAAAAACTAGTGTGGGCTTGACAAGAGAATGACTGAGAACAACCAATTTAGCTTGGTCTCCCTCATAAAACATAATAAGCTGCACAAATAATTCTGACACAATGACTTACATAAAGAGCATAAGTAAATTACTCTCCAACATATCTTATAATAATGCTTAAAATACATTGTGATTTATAATAGATTTCATTAATATTAGTGTATTTTAAAAAATATACATTAAAAATGTCTTCGTGACATTAATCAACTCAAAATGATGAAAATATTGTGTAACTACATCATTAATGAAGACATTTATCTTTACTATGTAAATTCTTCCTATATTTCGCACACATAATTGGTTTTAATTGTGCGTTCTTTCTTGTTCGAGCTTAACTTAAGTTGACTTAAATGGAAAATCATGATGATTATATTATTAACTTACATTTGATAATTACAAAAAACAAATATTTTTTATTTCTTATTTTAAAATTCATACACGAAATAATGAAAGAAAAAAATTTAAAAATGAAAAAAAAAGAGTTAAAAGTCATGTTCTTATAATTAGATTGTTCAAACCAAACAAGCTCTAATATTTGTGTAGAGTCACCAAAACAAGTTGTAGGACGCTAGCTCAACTAACTATATTGCAAAACATAACACGGGACTACAACTTTGAGCTATATACATGTTTACTTGGATATAGCACATTAACTCAAGATTATGTGGTACATTAACCCAAGATTATGTGGTTTAAGTTATTGTTTATACATATATTATTCATATGAATACTTACATGTGTTAATGACTAATTTTTATTGACAAATCTAAGTAATTATCTTTAAGTTGAATTGACTATTTTTCTAATTAAATAAAAACAATAATAAATGTCAATAAAATAATACTAATAATGATAATTAATCTTTTTTAAAATATTGAAAAATAAATTTATTTTTACAAAACTGACTTCGAATATAAAAATTATTCCACTTATTTATGTATATATATAATAAAAAATAGATTTAAATTTAATTTATTTTCATAAAATGAGGATTCTACTATTAATATTCTAAATTAGCTTTCCGTGAGTTAGAATAATTACAATTTGATAATATGGCAATGGGTGATGTTAGTATACGTATACATATATTGTGCAAATTTAATAGAATTTTGCGTTGTTTATTCATATTATTTTTCTTGCACTTTCAGTTTTCTTTCAGGTTTTGCTCTTTCCTTTTGTTAATGTTGGTAAGGTGACCCTATCAATCTTCTATTTTTTTGTTGACTCGTCATGGTTAAAGTGAACAGGGAAAACATTATAAGGTATCTTTTTATGCATCAATGAAGCTTCTGGGTGATTTTGTACCTGTGGCTTTTCTCTCACCAAATCTCAAAATGGGAAAAGGGATTCCACAGAAAAGGAAATTAAAGAACATTGAATAAATACTCATCATTAATTGATTCCCCTTAAACAACTCAGGAAAAGTAAGTATGCAGAGACAGTGATGAAACAAGAAGAATAAACTCCTAGGATATCCATGGCATAACTCAAGCATATGCTATTGCTTCATTGACCCTTTTCATCTCACTCATTATATTTATAAACTTGCAAACTTTACATGCAAAAATGTTGTTGTTCAAGACTAAAACTTAAGCAAATAAGTTTTTGGAGTGTTAGGAAAATCAATAAGAGAGCAACACTAACAAGATCAAATAAGAATAAAAACTCAGTCAGATTTACGTAAAAGAATGATACCATTTTTAATTTAAAATCTTAAAATATTAAATTTATAGATCTTGTTTTTTATATATTTTTTAATTTTTTCATTTTTACTTAATGTTAAATTAGACTCTGATGACAATTGTGATTAGTTTGAAGCATTCCAAACCCATAACACGTGAAATGAGAAATTTTTATACAAATGTGGTAAATGAAAATTTCTAAACTGTATTAAACTTCTTTCCTTATGTGTTAAGAAAATAGAGTACATCTGATAGTACAAGTATTAAATTTATGACAGATTTCGTTCTCATTGTTTGTGCCAAGTTTTACACTGTGAATCCAGCTTCATTCTTAGTCATATTTGTGTCATATGATGTGGGGCAGCATTCTTGATATATATTACAAAATAATATAGATGATCAATTAGTCAATAAGATGGTCTAAAAGACAAGGAATCATGGATGATAATGCAAAAAAGTTGCCTTAGCAAGCTGTACTGCAAAATGGCCTAAAGTCCTGGCCACATCAACTTTGCCAACAAAATCTTGCAATGACTAATGAGTCATAAAAATCTCTAACTGCGGAAAATGTTTGATAAAAGCCCAAAAAAACTTGCTAAACCAGGACACATTTAAAGCAAAGCACATAAAGCAGAAAAAGTTGAAAGATATGTCATGAGAGTGAGGGCCATGCCACTGAGCAACTGATATGATAAAAGATTAGAAGATACCCTGATTTTGGTACAGCTTCTTTTCTCCACTTCTCTTCTTTAAAGTACGGAAGAATCTGAAAATGTTGGGAAGGACCAATAAAGGTTTGTGACCCTTGGCCATCAGGAATCAGCAATTTATGAGCATAAAAACTGTACAATTGTCAGCCAAAGTAAAACATCCTTTGCTGAATGGATATCCTTAGCATAACCCAAGCATATGCCAATGTTTCAGTGGTTTATTCCATCTTCTTTGCTATAAAGACTGCTCAAGTGTCACACACACAAACCAGACACAATTCAAGGTGAAAACTTAAGCAAATCAGCAATAGGGCACCTCTCTCCTGGCAGGTGAAGGATCACCCTTTTTGGAGCTTCCAAAACTCACTGTCAATAACTTGCCAAAGGAGAGTTGCCCTGTGGCTGCTTTAGCTTAATCTCATACAATGGTGGAGGATAAAAGGTAATAATCAAAGGTTAATGGAAATGCATCTCTTGGTTTTAGTCTCTTGCATCTTAATTAGTTTAAGGAAAATTTTGTTTTTCTTTTTCTGTACATTAATTTCATTGTGAGAATGACAGTTTTTCCATCAATGTGCTTGAGATATTTCTAATTTATCACCAAAGAAGTAAAATGTAACTCTCTATACCTATGAAAAATCATGTAACTAGCAGAGAATTTTTATTTTTTGGAAAAATTATGTCTGTCTTTGCTTTTACTATGTTATGCTGCATGCATGCTCTTTGTCTGTTGATTATTGGAGAAACCAATCTTTCTATTCTTACCTAAATCTGAGTCAAATAATATACATCAATCCTTAAAATTGTACATATAAAGTATCCTTTTAGTATTCAAAATTACCAAATACTTGATCCTTATTTTATATTTTGAACAACTAAACTGACTGAAGGTTACTAATTTCTAGTAATGCAATGACATTTTCATAATTTCACAGACCAAATTACTACACACTCCTGATTCTCAATAAAAGTTATTTTTGCTCTAGCTTAAAGTCACCAGAAAATTGGTCAAATATGAATGAGAAACATTAATTTATCCACTTCCAACATATTTCATCTCTTAATATACCAAAAACTGCTGCACCTACACTCCTCTAGTTCCTCCACAAGCATCCATGATTCTATCACAACTTGTACCAGCGCTGGCAGTGGCACCATAAATGCAGAAAAATAAGTCTCATTTGTTTAATTCAAGAGCAATGGTAGCAAAATGTGTGCACCAACTCTAATGTGGTAGCACCTCACAGTTCACACAGAACCTGTGAAATGCTGAATGCAGAACTTTGATAGAGATAGATCAAAGTTCTGGAATCACTAACAAAGTAGTTTTATGCATGAATCGTTTAAATAAAAAGTTTATTTGGATTGTTTGAAGGGAAGTAAAATGGAATTTAAAAGAAAGTTCCACAAATTTCTTCTCTTTTCTAATGTGAGATGGATATTATCTCATTTGGATAAACTTGCTGGTTAATACCTGGGAAGAAATGTGAGTTATTTTTTTAAAATACAAGTTAAAAAATGTATTTTAGATAAGTTAAGTCTGAAAAAATAAAGTATACAATTTAATTTATGACACTATTTTTGTTTTCTATAAACACTTATGAATGAGTTTATTCAAACTTAACAGTAATTCTTATTTCGTCTTTAAAAAAGCTACATAATGAAAAACAATATTATTTTATGTTATTTTTCTCTGATTCAATTTTGATTAAAAAAAATCTTTATTTTTTTTCCAAATTCCCATGGACAAAATTGCTCAACTAGCTAGAAGCTTTACATACTTAAATTCCAATCCACGCTTCTTTGGTTAATTTAGTACCATTTTTTTCTAAACGAAAAAACACATCTTTTAATTTGAAATCTTGTTAATACATCTTTTAAACATATTTTTTAATGTACCAAAGAAATGCCATGAGATATACGTTGCGTATACTAATAACAGTTCCAAACTAATCTTTTTAAGACTATTAATCATAAAAATTAATTTAGTTTCTTATAAAAATTTCTCGCATTAGCATCATTCTTTTAGTACCACGAATAGATTAATCTCTCACCCGAATAAATTGGAAGAAAACCAATAGATAAAAGAATTGAGTTATAAACGAAGAATAATTCTTATCACTCAACCTTAAAGATGATATCAAATATTAATTTTATTGTATTTTGAAAAATTTAGAGAAACTAATAGTATGGTTAAAATAATACATATAAATGGGATGTATTAAATGGGAGCGTAGTTTTTATCTTACAAATTGTTATGCAAGCTCAAACTAGGATTTTATATATTTTACCTTTAACATTATATAGGTTATATATAATATAAAAAAATTATTTTTCATTTTCTGAATCATTTTATTTTTTCTAAATTTTAGAAACATTTATTTCTCTTTAAATTTTTAAGTTTTTTTTTTTTATTCTTTGTCTGTGCTCACAATTTAGGATGTGACATAGTTTAGAACAATATGAACTCATCATATTTGATTTTAAGTAAGTTTTTGTTTTTCCTTAGATTTCAAGTCCTTTGTTTTCAGTTTTTTTTTTTCATGCGTGTATTTTTTTGTAGCATGTGTGATTTGAGTTAAAAAGATTATTATTTTAAGTTTGTAATGATGTGTTTTATTTTGAATTAGACCTCATACAAGCCCATATGGACTTCTTTAACTTTTCTAGTGTTAAGGTAATTTCTTGAAGGGCAAGTGAATTACAGTAAGAGAAGATAATTTAATTTTTTATTTCGAAAAGACCGGATAAGTGAGAATGTTTGATTAGATTTAACTCTATAATAGATAATTCTTATTATATTGGTGTGGTATTGATTTATTTTGGTTAATGACAATTGTACTGGATAAATACATATGAATATATATTGTGATGATATTGAGTTTGTATAGGTGGAAGCATGTTGGAGGATATGTATAAGGTTTAGGAAACTTAAACTTGGTGATTGAACTTTTTATTGTATTGAATTATTTGAATTGACCGATTGGGATAAATTAAGATTTTTACTTATGAAATTGAATCAATGGTGACTCTTTTAAATTAATATTAAACTTATATTATTTCTTGTTAAAAAATTTTAGATATTATATAATTGATATAGTATATTATAGTTTAATGTTCAACTTTGTGTTTATTTTATATTATAGACTTTCTTATAAGTCTATAAGAAAGTCTGATTAGAAAGGTTTGGAAGGCTCGTTGATGTAGATTCTGTATCAAAGTTTCTCACATAAGGATGTGGCTAAGCCTATAAAGATGTGGAAGAATGACTGATTCGTAGGGATGTGCTGAGTCCAATCCACAAAGGTGTAAAAGACTCATTTTGCAAAAGAGTATCACCCTCATGGACATGGTTGATCTCAATAACGTGCAAGATTTATGTAATATCTGTGTCCGAAGTTTATCTACAGGGATGTCAATACAAATGCAGAGGCGTGGCAGACATGTTGCAGAGTAATTTAATGTTTAGAAATTGTTTATAAATTTTAAATGTGATTTTTTTACTGAATTAGGAAAAATGATTTGATAAAAGTTGTAAATATTTATATTATATTGTAATCAATATAAAAACCAACTTAAGTTTAATATAACTTTACATATTACATGTAGATGTGACATGAGAATAAATAACTGTAGATTAAAAGTTAATAAATTGTGATTAATCTTTTTAATGTAAATAATTTAATGTAACAACATTTGAAAGAGATTTTTAGTGTAACCCCAGCTCACGTGAAGATAACAACAAACATCCATCCAATATTTTCTCTCTCTTCCCACTTCTCCATAGCTCTCTCTTCCTTTTTTTTTTATTTTTTATCTTTTATACTTTCTTTAATTCAGAATCTTTTCAGAATCTAATCAAGTCTTGCATTAGCTAGCTGAGGATTCTATGATCATTTTAAACCGAAGAGTAAATTCATATTTACTCTACAGATACTTTGTTTTCTGTTTTTTGTTAAGTTTTTGTCATCATCAGTATTAGTAGAAAAGTTGAGAAAAGTGTTCCTCTCAACTTGATTAAGGTTATACTAACTAAAAGTTGGTGTTATTTGGAAAACTTGTTCTAGATCCCTAGAGTTGAACTGGTGTTGTTGCTTGATCGAAAGAATTGATAGAGGATCGTTGGGTAAGAGAAGCTAGTTTTTACCTCAAATAGGCTGATGTGGTCCCCAATTTCAAAATTCTTTACATAAATTGTTTGTGCATGAATGTGAATTGTTTTGATTTGGAAAATGAGTTTGATGAATTTGCTAGAAGTATGTTGTTATAATGTTAAAGAAGTTTTTGGATGATATTTGATGATTTAATCATTTAAGTGTTGTTATGATTGTGGAAAATTTTGGCATACTATTATTTGTGGATTGAATAGGTATTGATGTCAATGATTGAAAGATGAAGTTCATGTCATACATTTGGGATAATGTATGAGTTATGCTTGTTTGAGTACATTAAGTATATCATACCTATGTTTAATAGAGATCCTCAAGCTTCACTGATGATCTAAGTCACATAGACTAAGATATCAGGTGGTGAGAAGCTGATGAGGGAGTTCATACACACCAAGACCACTGGTAGACACTCGGTATTGGATGTTTGAGCTTACTTTGTTCTTTTCTCTTAGATTTGATGACAGTCTAAGTCTTGGGTATTGGATTAGTCATTTCTCTTAGAATCGCTAGTAATCTAAGTCTTGGGTATTGGATTAGTCCTTTCTCTTAGATTTGCTGAATCTAAGTTTTGGATATTGGATTAGATGTTAGTCTTTGGTAGGGGTATACTTAATGAGTCTTCTGGAAAACGATAGGTCCATATGTGACCTATATGTATTGATGTGGTCTATGCGACGAGACCTTTATGTATGATGTTTGACATGAGTACTTGAAATGAAAAAGAAAAACTTGTATTGAAACATGATATGTTATACTTTAAGGGAATTATTATGACTGATATACTTTGTTCTTTTTGCATGATATGTTATAAACTTTCAATTTTACTAGCTTACTCTTGATTTTCACGTTGTTATATGAACTGCGATGATTGTATTATATACACGAGCAGGTGCAGATGTAGGTTTTGGAGCACCTTAAAGACGATATGTCCTTAAATCTATTTTCCTTTTGTCTTGTATATACTTGTATATATGTTTTGATGTAGTTAAAGACTTTGTGTCCTTGAGATGGTCTTCCTTTTTGTTATGTAGATAGTTGTACATAAGTTTGATGTATCTAAACACTTTATGTAGTACTTTGAACCTTAAGTTAGTTTAGTTGAGAAATCATTCTCTAATACTCTCGCTTAAGCGGGAGAATCTCGCTCAAGCGAATTTTGTAGAAAAGTTTACTCTGCAAGTCTCGCCTGAGCGAAATCTTCGTAAACAAAATAAGGTGCTCTCTGGAGTGTTTTTGCCCTGGCAAGAAATCTTTCACCCAAGCGAAAATGGCCCTGGAGCAGTTTATTTATCTTTTTTATGTATTAAATAATTTATGATTTGAAATTATACTTTGTTTATCTGTAAAAGTTAAATGGTAAATACTATAGAATTTTTGGGTTGTTACATTTAGTATGACACGAGGAAACAAATGAATTATCTCTTAAAAGGTATATTATATGATTGGTTAGAATGATGAATAGATTTGAGTTGTAAATATAATGGATGAATATGGATTGAATTATGTATGAATCAATTTGAATGAAATATACCGAGTAACTAGGATGAAAAAGCCTTGTATATGTTATGTGGTGTTGAGTATTGAAATTCATTAAAGAAATTAGACTTCATTGATAGTATAAATTATATTTGATGGTAAAAGATTAAAGAAAATGTTGGTATCAAGCTTTGTTAATTAAATGGTGTAATAACTACTCTAATACTCTTGAGCTAGTCAAAATACATAATAGGTTTTGATATAAGCTAAATGTTAACCTCTTACAGAATTTGCTCAATGTATATCTTTTGAAAGGTATCATAATATTTATGTCCTTGAGATAAGGAATAACTATGATGATGTGGTATTAATTCTTTGTTAAAATAATGAATAACCATACGAATATTATTAACCTTTGAGTGTTTTGAGAGAAACTAAATGTATCTTCACTAGTGTGTACATGTGTAGGAGGGAGTTGCGATTTATTGAATTTACATTATCATAAAATTATGTGTTCTTTTGTTTTTGACAATTGATATTGTAAGTTATTCTAAAAACATCAAAAAATCATTTAGAGAATGAAATAAAAAAGTTTTATTTTGAAAATTAATAGTTTGAATGATATAACATTAGTAAATAAATATAGGTGTATGAATTTATGTTTTACGTTTCGATACTATTATTATATTGAAATAAAACACATTACATATTTATTTATTTATAGTTTATTAATTAAATTTTAATAGAAAGAAATTAACACTTAACACTCTGCAAGGGCGTAAGTTAAGTAAGTTTGGGATCCTTCATCTCCAAATTGAGTTTGTAGTGGCTAACACTGGATTATTGTCACTAGTCATGAGACCGCTAATAAAGGTCTCATTTCAGCCTTTGTGGAAAGGTAACACCACGACACCAACACTTTTCACCTCCTTGTGAGTGAGATGATCATCAGTTGGATGATGTGTCTTCTTCGTTGCATCTTCCCGTAGTGGGATAGTTTTGTGCTTATGCAATGTTCGATCTTAAATCAACATCATCAGTGTTGGTTGAGCTCCTTAAGGTGGAGTTTGATAATGCCACAACAAAGTTGAAGCAATGTCATGGTTTTCACGCAAACTAAGTTGGATGTGTGAGATGTATGAAGAGTGTATGGTCCACCAAAGACATGAGTATGCACCTCAAGCTTATTTGTTGCACCTTGTTGGGTGCACAATATTTGCAAATAAAAGTGTAACATCTTTTATCATGCCAACTTGCCTCTCTTCAGTAATTTGAGGATGTGTGGTGGGTATGGATGGGGAGCAACCACACTCACCCACATGTCTGACTAGTTGGAGGATGCTTCGTTTACCCAAAAGAAGCAATTAAGAGGTTATGTCACACTTTTACAAGTAAATAATATACATGATTTGAAAAGCTTACAGTTATTTCCAGTTAAAGATATCAATAATATTTTATTCATGACGAAACAGGCATGACTATATGAGCAATTCACAGGGATGGGAATGAGGTATATGAATCTCACATAAGAGAAGATTCTCCCTCTAACATCATGTTATGTGATCGGACACCGTATTGCACAATTGATATTGTGCGCATCCAAGTAGATGATGGGATGATTTGGACTCCATACCATGACCATCATCCTAGTAGGGCATTTGAGGTGATATCATTGTTCTCAGGATGTATCTGGCTCGATACTTGCTCATAGTGCCATTTCTCGGAGCATGTGAGACACTAGTATAAGTACGAGCAAACGGTCCCTCGGCCATCTCCCCATCCCTCATTTGAAGGTGGAGTAGTCCTTGTTATAGATGATCGATGGTTACACTTTGTCGACCACCTTATTATCGATGAGACACTTTCACATCCATCAACATGCAGAGTCGGATACATACACTAGTTCAAATTAGTATCACACACGTACATACTTCCTAGGGCGGATGAAGATCAATCGTTTCTATTGTCACGTCATCGTCTACGTAGTCTGAATAATGACGAGACATAACAACCTCAATGTGAGCATGCTTGTCAAGTACGTAATTTCTCTCTTGTTTTGTATCTGTTGTTATTTTAGCATGGTTATTTTTTTTAACATTTTAAGTGTTTAATGTCATTTCAGTGAATGCATGTATATTTGAAAAGATCGTCGACCTTCAGGATGTAAGACAAAACCTAAAATATATTACAGTAGCATGTAATGTTACATATGAAAGGATCATTTATACTAAAACGTCCACGTTTTATGTAAGACATGTGGCACAAACATAACTCTTAAATAATTTTTATATATACTTAGATTTTACATTTTAAAGTTAGAAAATATATTGCACTAATTAAAAAATATATTGTACTTAGAATATTGTATTTTAAATAAAAAAATAATATTAAATTTGTCTAAAAACTTTTATTTTATATTATAAAGCTTACAAATAATAAAAAGTTAAAAAATTCATAATGATGTTATCAAAAAAAATTGTACACTTTAAAGAATAAAATTGAAATTTCAGTGCATATGGATCTGCAGTTTCAAATTATGTGGGTGCAAAATGCAATCGCCTTTCAGCAAATGGGTCACGTGCGAGCCCAAAAATAAAAACCTTTTAGTTTTGATTTTATGCTCTATAAGTTTTAACATTTTTATTATCTTTTACAGTTTTAAATAACTATTTTTAGTTTTTATGAATTTTGATATCAGTTTTTAATATTTTTTCATTTTAAAAAATTACTTTTAAGTTGACATTTATTTTATGAATTTCGAGATAGATATTATTATGCGCTACTTTTAAACAGTTAACTAAAATATCAAATAATACTATAAATAAAAAAATAGTGATTTTAAATTTTAAAAATAAAAAATAAAATAAATATTACAAAAACTAAAATTTAAATTTTTTATTTTATAAGGATTAAAAATATATTTAAACAAACAATAACCGAACCTTTCGACAAACCTCCCTAAAAATATTAAATTATTAGTTTAAATTCTTTTTCTAATATTGTTTCCACTATTTTTTTATCTTTTTTATTTTTTTATTTGGTTTCAGATTTTAAAACATATGTAATTTAATTCAGGTATCACTTTTACATATTTAGCTGTTACATTAAATTTTTATACAAAAAAAAAAATTGCTATAAGTCTAGTTTTATAAAAAAGAAATCGAAAGTGTTGTAAGTGACGAAATATTATATTTTAATGATTAATTTTATTCTTAATTATTACATTTACCCATCATGTACGTTGTATTTTTTACGACTATAATTATAATTATAATTATATATATATATATATATATATATATATATATATATATATATATATATTATTTGTAAAACCAAATTTTTATTATGTTTAAGTTTAGTTATTTTACAATTAACCAATTATGTATGCTCAAGTTTTATACTATTAAAGAAGTAGGATAAGTATGTAAGTTATTTTGAGATCTTATAAATAAATAAATAATATAATATAATGATGTAGTTATGTAATATCATATACCTGGTCTACACTTTATTTCTATATTAGAGAAAAATTTAGCCGCGATTTTAAAATAAAATTACCTTCTACAATGCTTGTAGTAAAAAACTAATATAGAAAATCAACCTTTTGTATTGTTATAAAAGAAAAGAAAAAGTCATTGTCTACAAAAGTTGCAATTTGCAAAGCAGATTTAGAAAAATGATACTTTATATTGATTAATTTCATTTACACACAAAATCAATATGAAATTTAAAATAGCTTATATTAAAAATAACTTTTTTTTTTCACCGTTGATACTTTAAATAAATAAATTGTTTGTCCCCCTTTATGATCTGGAAGTGGCATACAGCCTAAAAATGCCTTATTAAATAAAGTTGCCTTAATTTGTGTCTCTAATTGTTGATTGATCAATAAAAGTTATCTTTTGGATTATAAAATAAAATGGTGATTGTAAAGGATTGACATGTACCATAATTATTAGTCAAAGGAGCACTTTAAACTGCCTTTTAACTCTCTCTTAATTTCCAAATTTGAGAAAATTCTTAATTTAGTATTTTTTGTGTGATCATTAACCTTAATTTGTTCTTTAAAATTGCATTGTTAACATATTTATCAAAAAAATTGATCATCATGTACCTTCAAAATTTTAAATGTCATCCTATTGATCATTTAAATTTTTTTCTTCAGTAAATTAGTGATTCAAACATCTAATCTATCATTAAACTAGTCTCTCAACATTTTAAAATATGTCATTATACTAATATATTCGAAGGATTAAAATAGTGGTAAAGGAGATTTGAAGATTTAATTTAGTGACAGATTATTCCATTTTAAAAAGAAAATATCTATACTTTTACCAACTTCCTTGTGAAAGATTAACATGGTGACAAAAAGAATACTTCTGAAACTAACACGATAACAAATTAAATTTATATGAAATTATCCAATTTTTAAAGTATAATTACTAGTTATTCATATTAGTTTCAACAATGACTAGTTATCCATAAATAAAGTATTAGTTTATAATTCATCCAACAATGAACCTAATTTGGATTCTTAATATTTTTCTTAAAATGCTTTTTTTTTTTTACAAAACAAAAACTATATATTAAAATGAAGGTATTTTAAGAAAGATATTTATTGAATAAAGTAAAAGAAATTAAATTTTACTTTTCTTAAAAAGGAAGGAGTTGCTATTTTTAGTTTTGTTTTATAAAATTATTTTAAAATTTTATTTTAAGAAATAAATAATACAGTAAGAAGTTTAAATATTTTAGTTAAATAAATTTTTTACTTAATTCTTTTTACACATTCTTTACTCTCTTTTTCTTATTTTTTTAATATGTGAAGATCTTGTTTCTTTTTTTTTTTTTTTTAATTTTTTATTTTTTTTTTTTTTTTTTTTTTTTTCAAATGTGTATCTATAAAACCTGATTTACTTTTTTTTTTATCTATGAATATGATCAATATCATATTCTAAAATTGATAATTGAAATCTAAAAGAATATGACTTCATTAATCAAACATTATTTTAAAGTTGTAGAAATCAATACAATATTTTGGTTTGTCCCCACATCCAATAATTAGTTGTTGTATAGCATGCAATATTTTTTCTTTTTTCCAATAATTGCATACACTTTATATAAGATAACTCAAATTCATCCCCTTGTCCTGACTTCTTCTCCATAAATATGCCTTTACACTCATCATGTCATACCTTAATAATTCAATAATGCAAGCTTTATCCAGACAAATTAATAATAATAATTCAACCCTAGTATTGAAAATATCACTTAATATAAAAGATCAAAAGTTTATGAAAATTCTTAAGTATATATAAAAAAAATTATAAAAAATTTTATAATAGTTCTATTTGGTTCCTATAAAAAGATACAATTCATATATAAAATATACCTAGGTTTAATATTTTTAAATTCCCGAAACAAATTGTCTAATGTTTTTTATCTGATTTTTTAAAACAATATTAAAACTGATGTATAATAAGAATCTTAACAGTGTCATCCAACGGAATATTTACATTTAATTTTATTTTAGAAAAAAGCTATGGTTTAAATCTCTTTTCTACTAGTCTAATATAATCATGAATGAATGATGAATAAAAAATGTAATTTATAAAAAAAAATACATATGATTATTTTTGGAAACTTCTTTATACAGTGACTAATTGGAATGGCAAGAAGAATAGGATAAAAACATAAATAAAAATTGTTTTAAGAGCTAACCACAAAAGTTAGAAAATTTCAGGAAATAAAATTATGTTGAACTTCAACAGAAAGAAATAAAATAAAAAGTGCTTTATTTAATAGGACAATATCTCACTTCCCTTTCTCTGAAATTGAACCTCTCAGCCTTACATAATGGCAACTTAAACAAAGACCACTTTTTGCTTCCACTCCACACAACACTACCAAACAAAACATCACCAAATTACTTCTTATCACAAAACAAAAAACTATGAATCCTTTTTTTTCTGGTTCCTATCTTAGCTATTCATTGATGACTGAATCATGATCTCATTTCTAATATTACTCTCTAGAATTTGGTGTCTTGGTCTCTGATTATATAATTATAATCTTAAATATATTTCTTCTCATATTTGCCTATGTCAAATGCATGATTTTATAAGGGTGATCAATTGCAATAATTTAATACAAATGGATAAATCAGACTGACCAAAAGAACAAAAACAATTGGTATGGGAAGAGAAAGGTGCAATCCACCAAAGTACAACTTAGCAAACACTTCAATTACGTGCAACAAGAAATATACAAATTTTTTAAGCAGTTCTTGAAAGGTAATTTTCAAAATCATATACACATTACCATCAGCAGACCAAATTACACGGTTCAGATTGATTGGCTAGTAAGTATTAACATGTCAACTAGGCAAAGCAAACTATGCAAGACCAAGTCCAAATTTGATTACTTGACATGACCCTTTCGATAGTTTCAACTTTCATCATACATTGCCGTATCAGCCAGCTAAATCCAAACCAAAAATATTATAAACAAAAAGCATAGAGATTCTGTTATTATCTTTATGTGCTTTTCTCATATGCCGAATGGCACAAAGCATCAAGAAGTCCAATAAGCAATAGCTGTTGAAATGTGAAACTATTACATATATACCAAACTTGTCTTAGAGTGAAACAACAAAAGAAAATGAAGACTCTTAATGAGGCCTCCCAAACGTGTCCTCAATGTTGTTGCAGCTGCACAACCCCATTTTTCAACTCTCCAATTTCAACACACAACAGAACTCCAAAACACAGGAACAGTTCTGCAGAGTGGAGACACAGTTTTGCAGTCACAACAACATCATCTATATTTCCAAACACTCAATTCACCAACCATGAGTCTCTTCCATCACTTCATGAAGCATTCAATGAGTTCACCAAAGTGTACCCTCAGTATTCTGACACTGAACAAGTTGACTATGTTAGAGCCAAGGACTATTTCCACTTGTCACACTCCAACCAAACATGTCTTGATTACATTGGCATTGGCCTCTTCTCTTACTCTCAGCTTCAACATCATGACACATCAAAAAGCCATTTACCCTCATCTTCAGTTCCTCAAACACCCCAATTGCAGCCTAATTACTCAGATATTCCGTTCTTTAGCATCTACTGCAAGACTGGTAGCTTGAAGACTTTGTTGCTTCATGGGGGGCAAGACTCGGAATTTGAGGGTGCAATGAGAAAGAGAATCATGAGTTTCCTTAACATATCAGAAAATGAGTACTTTATGGTTTTCACAGCAAACAGAACCTCGGCTTTCAAACTTGTGGCAGAATCATACCAGTTCCAAACTAGTAGGAGGCTTCTGACAGTTTATGACTATGAGAGTGAGGCGGCGGAAGCAATGATTAGTTCCTCAGAGAAGAGAGGCGCCAGGACCATGTCAGCAGAGTTCTCATGGCCTAGGCTGAGGATTCAGACCACAAAGTTGAGGAAGATGATTGAGAGTAAGAGAAAGAAGAAGAAAAGAAAAGGCCTTTTTGTTTTCCCACTTAGTTCAAGAGTGACAGGAGCAAGATATCCTTATCTGTGGATGAGCATAGCACAGGAGAATGGATGGCATGTGTTGGTTGATGCATGTGCATTGGGGCCAAAAGAAATGGACTGCTTTGGCCTCTCTCTCTTTCAACCTGACTTTCTTATCTGCTCTTTCTATAAGGTCTTTGGGGAAAACCCTTCTGGATTTGGATGCCTTTTCATTAAGAAATCTGCCATTTCCAGCTTGGAATCTTCCCCTTCAGCAGGAATTGTCAACCTTGTACCAGAAAAGCAGCCTCATCAATTATCAGATCATTCTTCTGGCACTGACTTACAACTTATACACAATACAACACCTAAATCGCCACATGAAGATAAACCATTTCCTTTGTCATCTTTCTCACCTCCAATGCAAACTGAACAATCTGAAATAGTTGAAGAAGGAGAACCAACTGACTCAAATCTAAAAGCTCCTGAAATTGAGGACATACAAGAGCCAGTTCAGACACTTGAGAAAAGTAATGTCCAAGAAAGTAGCAGCTTCCAATGTGGGTGCTTAGACCAAACGGATTCTTTGGGCTTGATTCTCATCACTAACAGGTCAAGGTACCTTATTAACTGGCTGGTAAACTCTATGTTGAAGCTTAAGCATCCCAATACAGAAGGGGTTCCTTTGGTGAAGATTTATGGTCCAAAGGTGAAATTTGATAGAGGGCCTGCTTTGGCATTCAATATATTCGATTGGAAAGGTGAAAGGGTTGAGCCTGTGCTTGTCCAGAAACTGGCTGATAGAAGCAACATCTCTATCAGCTATGCATTCCTGCATCATATTTGGTTTGCAGATAAGTATGCAGAAGAGAAGGGAAAAGTCCTACAAACCAAAGTGGTGACAACAAGAACCAACAAGAAGAAAGATAGTGTTGGAATCACTGTGGTTACTGCTGCATTAGGCTTCATTGCTAATTTTGAAGATGTCTATAAGCTTTGGGCTTTTGTTGCTAGATTCCTAGATGCTGACTTTGTGGAGAAAGAGAGGTGGAGATACATTGCCATCAACCAGAAAACAGTTGAGGTTTAGTTTATCCATTCAGTTTCATTTATTCTTCAGGATTCTGGGTCTTGGAACACTCCATAGAGTCTGAATTCAGCTTCAAATTTCATGTATATGGAAATTTCATTCTCCAACTAAAAGGGATTAAATACATACACTATTCATTCATTTGTATTATGAATTCAGAAAACTGTGAATAATTCATTATGTCAAATATACTTTGATTATTGTGTGCTGTCCTAGTACATGGATTCTTATCTTCTTCTCTGGATTTTTATCTCCTTTTCTTTTTTTCTTCAAATCTTATGACAGTGTTTAAGATTGTCGACTAGACATGAAACCAATCTATAATATATAAGTATGGTAATTTTTACCTTACAACTAGTTTTGTAATTTAAATTAACCTTAAACTCGCTTTTTAATACATGATATCAGACTTTATTTTAATAAAACTGTTATTACATCACAACATTTTATAACTATACTTTGTTGATACATAAATGCTTGCTTAATACTTCATTGATTTCCGGTAATATAAGGATTATATGGAATAATTATGAAATGTATGTTTTATGAGTTAGAAAGACTTAAATCCAAAGTAGTGAATTATTCAAAGAGCTATTTGGCAAAGTCGAAAACAATAAGGAAATATCCTTGAAAGTTCTCCCTAAACCAACACTACTCGTCAACCCACCCTCGGACATAAAAGATACCTTCAATGCAACTAATCTCAATCATTTCACACACCACCATGTGTGTGTGGTTGAACATTTTAAAAAACTTAAATGTTTTTGAGTCTTTATGCATAATTATCTTGTTTTTTTTATATTACGTCCTTTTATATAGGATTTTCTGTAAAGATATTTAGGGAAAAATGAAAAATAAAATCGTAAATCAAAATTTATTTTTAATATTAATTTATATATAAATAATAAAAAGTTAGATAGTTTATAAAAGAGTTACTACAAATTACTTTTTATATAAATTAACTTTTAGTTTATGAAAAAAATTAATTTTATCTTATTGCTTTGGTTTCCTCTTATAAGTTTCCGTCGAAAAACTCTTTTAAACACAAGATTAGGTTACGTGGTTGGTCTATCCTCGTGCAAATTTCTTAATTTCTTTTCTTATGGAACATGATAATGGCCCTTGAAGACTTTATATTTTTGTTGTGTACTGTGCCGAATACATCTTTTATAAAATGATGATATGTACATTTTTAATACAAAATTATATTTTGAATGTTCAATTAATAATTAAAATTGTAATATTTCTTCAGTTTTAACTATTATTATTTAAAAAACTGAAAGAAATTATTGATTGAAAGATATACGTGGTTAAAAAAAATGAAATGCACAATAAAGATAATAAAAATTATTGTTTGTTCGAGAGGATCGAGACATGTACTCTTTTTTCGTTACAAGAACACAGTGTGAAATAAAACTTAAAATAAAAAAATAAAAAAATAAAATTAAAATAGAAAGAGTGATTAATTTATAATAAAGGAGTTATCAAATTATTTAGACTTTGACCGTCTGATTCGAATATTCTTAACAATTTCAATATTTTTGTTTTTATAGTGATTAATAATTTAGTTTTTGCATATTTTATTCGGATCTTTTTAACATGGAACATCAATTGCTTTTCTTTTAAGACACTTAAAAACGTAATCAAGTGTACATCATGTTGTTGATGACTATTAGAACGTATTCATATATCATTAATGAATATAATCACGATTTAAGTATGGCCAGAAGGATCAAATTCATATAATTGATAAATATGATTAGAGAATTAATCACTTTAAATGATATCATTATATATTCATAATTTAAATATTTAATTTTTTATATCATCAACTTTCTAATATAGTCTAACAGTATTTATATTCCAAATGAGTTTGGGAGAATATTATGCCACTATGAAGTGGATATAATAAATCATCCGTCACGGAGAAAGAATATTTATCTTTTATAATTATTTTATAATTATGTTAAGGTGGTTCTTTCTTTATGAGAATACTAGACCATCTAAAAGAATCATTTAACAAATAAAAAATAATACATAGAAATATACTAATTTAAAAAATTTTACTAATAAAAAACTCATTGGGAATCAAGTATATATGTCATATTTGGATATCACAAGACATCTTCTCTTAATTTCTTAATGAGATTATCAAAACTCTAAGTATTCTTAACTGACATTTTTTTACTATAAATAACAATTAATAAGATGAACTTAGGAATAACTCTTGTTGAGAAGATATAGAATGAAGGTTTCCTTAAAAGATTGTAACTTGACAAAGTGAAGGATATTACAAGGTTTCTCTCCCCAACCTTACAAAGATAATGAATACATGCTTTTAGGTTTTTTTTTTTTAAGAATGTGGAACTATAGTTGTGTTAGAATGTGTTCTTCGTACTCATCTTCATCTTGTATTTAAAATTGTTTAATAAAGTAACCATTGTAGAGCAATCTTCATCTTGATATATTTTTTAATATTTCGTATATCATTTCTCTTTAATCTTGATGTGCATAATTGATTGAATTAACTTGATTATTCTCTCTTGTGTTTATACTTAGAAAGTTGTGTTTCTTCTTATTGTTGTGCTTAATATAAAAATAAAAACAAAGCATAACATATAATATCACAAAATAATATGTTTTTTTTATCATTTTAGCATTGTATGACAAGCATTCTTATTATTTCAAATATATTTTTCCATGTATTGCATAAATAGAATTGTTGTAAATATTTATTCAAATATAATTTGCTTAATTATAAAAGGATGTGTTTTGGATGTTGTTTTTAAACTATTAATTAAATTAAGTAGTGTGATTACCATTAAGGTTTAATCTTTTAAGTAAACATAAGATTTTAAAATAAGATTAAATGCATTGCAATATGTTATGACTATTAAATTGTCTGATCTTATTTAAGTATATAAGACTCTACTTTAAACTACTTACTTATCATTAATTTTATTAAAAGATGATTACCAATATGTGAATATATTTAATGATATTATAATAAGAAATAATTATTTCAGTTCTTGGTTATATTTATTATCATCAAAATTCTCAACATGAGATTAAATCATCTTCATTATACCTACTTTGTAAGAACCTCACACATCAACTTGTTAAGTCATTGAACGATAAAAAATCTCTTAGAAGATCTTATAATAAGAGAGTCATGAGAGTTTTGATGATAACAAATACTACAAGTATGTTAAAAGTCTAACCAAATTATGAGTATGCATATATAATTAAAATTAATTATATAAAGAATTAAGACTACCATATGAAATACCACCAGGACACATGGACCAAATAAACATTCCAAGATGATTTTATTGTTAAAGACTAAGCTAAAATGTGTTGGACGATATTTGGATGTTATATTCATTGGACAATCCAACTAAATGTATTGTAAATGTCAATGTGCTAGACGAATAACCAATATGAGACTATGGTCTTACATCATGTAGAAGATCTTGACAGATGAACTCATCAAGCAAGATGTATTTAAAAGTGTTGGAGATCCTACATCGACTAGAGATAAGGCCTTTCAATGGTTTATAAATGGGTGCAAACCTCACTTTACAAGCCGGTTTTGTAAGGTTGAGTTAGACTTAAATTCCACTTCTTGAGATGATATCAGAGCCTATCCTAGCACAGTTCTTGGGGCCACCTGCTATCGGGCCACTATCAGACCATCCTTAAACAATATAGTCTCACGCTCGAGTTGAGCAGTCTCGGCATAAGGAGGTATGGTAGAGATCCCACATCGATTAGAGATGAGGCCTTTCAATAGTTTATAATATGGGTGCAAACCTCACTTCACAAGCCGATTTTGTAAGGTTGAGTTTGGCTTAAATTCTACTCTTGAGATGGTATCAGAGCCTAGTTTTGAACCTCTCAATTGAGCCATCAGCCTTGTGTTTTAGTTCCAGTTTGAACTAAAGCATTAATCTCATCATCCATGGTTTTCCTCCGGTTCTCATGCTTCACTGCCTGTGCATAAGTTTTGGGTTCTACAATGAAAGAGATAGCATAAGTTTTGGGTTCTACAATGAAAGAGATACTAAATGCTCTCTATACCCGCAGCTACGTTGTAATGATACAATGAAAGAGATATTAAATGCTCTTTATACCCGCAGCTATGTTGCAATGAAAATCCTTGAGGTAAGCAGGAGCTTTAGTGCTTCTAATGAATTTTCTTATAACAGGAGGTACAAGGTTATCAGGAGCTGTGAAAGTGGGAGAGGAATAATTTTGTTGTAGGACAATATATATGGTGTTTGTTGGTTTTGTAATGGTGTAGTGGGAGAGGAATAATTTTTTTGTGGGACAATATACGGTATTTGTTGGTTTTGTAGTGGTGAGGAGGAGGTAAAGAAAGATAGATAAGTGTCTTGATAAATAGGAAAATGTGGCATGAAAAAATGTTCACTATCTGTATGATTCACAACATGCTTAAAAGAAAAGTTATTTTCATTGAAAGAAACATTTATGGATAAAAAAAAACTCTCTGGTGTGTAAATAATAAAGAAGTGAACCCTTGATCCCTGGTTTGTGACCTAAATAAACACACCGTCTAGCCCGAGGATCAAGTTTTGTCCTATTATGAGTCAAAATTGATGCAAAAGCTTCACAACCAAAGACTTTAATAAAAGTTAAATCAGAAGAGAAGTCATACAAAATATTATAAGGACTTTTGACGGAAACTTCACTTTACAAGCCGGATTTGTAAGGTTGAGTTAGGCTTAAATTCCACTTCTTGAGATGGTATTAGAGCCTATCCTAGCACAATTCTTGGGGTCACCCGCTATCGGGCCGCTATCGGACCACTCTTAAACAATATAGTCCCACGCTCGAGTTGAGTAGTCTCGGTGTAAGGGGGTGTGTTGGAGATCTCACATCGACTAAAGATGAGGCATTTCAATAGTTTATAATATGGGTGCAAATCTCACTTCATAAGCCGGTTTTGTAAGGTTGAGTTAGGCTTAAATTCCACTTTTTGAGAAAAAGATCTATTGAATATTGAATGACTAAAAGACTGAACGATATCAATATTTAAACACAATATTATCATATGTACATCGCTTAAGGGAGCTTATCTCAGTTGAACAACATTACTTCCTCATATAAAAGAAGATTTATTGAGTGGCAGTGCTTTATATGAGAGAGAATTAATTTGATTTCACTCACTTGAGAGCTCGTTGGTCACCTAAGCAACCCTTTCTTATTGCTCAAGCTTTATATTGACACTTTAGCAAGAAGATAATTTGGTATATAATCTGACAAGTTCAAGAAATATTAAATGCGCCATCTCCTTAACACTTAAGTTACCACATTACTACATGAGTGAGAATATATAATTGTATGGTTTAACATCTTCTAAAATCTATATGCACTACCATCCCACCTTAACACTTGAACGATCTCTTACCCCTTTAGTGTAGAGTGTTGTAAAAGAGAAAAAATTGTCTTGACATCTTTCTCGTTTAAACCATAAGTTATTGCTTGAATGAGACACTTCATCACTAGAATGACTAGGATGTTGTTCAAACAATAATACTTAGTATATGTGATTATTACACTCAACTTAAATATTACTTTGACATAGTCCAATGCTTATATTAATCCAAAAACACAAATTTAGTATAATTAAAACATATATACTATATTTAAAAACTTCAAAACATATTAGATTCCAAATATTTGTTATATCATGTTCTTAAACATTTATAGATATACTTCAATTTTCCAACAATTATATACAATATGTAAATAATCATGTTACAACATGAATATCCATTTCAATAAAACCATATTTCTAAATGATAAAAAATATGTTAGAGACTATTTTAATCTAAGTTGACACCTTTCCTGGAATATAATCTATCAATACAACAACTCACTTATCAAATTTTAACAGTAGAAAGAGTTTGAAGAATAAAACTCTAGAAAAATAAAGTTTATAATGAAATAAAGAATTTTATAATTTATTTTATAAACTTTTCATTCTTTATCAATTAGAAAATTGATTTCTAAAAGAAAATTCAATTCTTTAAAAAAAAATCTTATTTAATATTTACTTTACAAAATAAGGTAAAAGCTAGTTTACCAAAGTTAATTAATTGAAAAACTTATAAATTAGGTGAAAAGAGTTGAAATACTAAAAAATTACACACTAAAACTAGTCGACTGAACTGAAAGTGTTTTATAGAAATAGATAAAATAAATGGCATAGTATAGAAAAATGACATTGAATTAATTATTTGATTATATATAACATTTACATTTATTTTTATCGTCCCTTAACATTCAGGATAATACTTTTTTCAATTCCATAATATAAAAAAAAAAAGTTAAAATTTGGGGATTTTGAGTAATCCTCTCAAATTATAACGATAAAAAAAAAATAAAAGAAGGTTTTTTAATATTTTTTAAAGAGTAGAAGAGATTTCAAATAAGCCAATGGGAATAAAAATAGAGAAAGTGTGAAACTCATACCCTGGTTAAAATATTTATAAAAATAAATTACAAGTTAATAAAAAAAAAAAAAGATAACGTATGGACAAACTTATTTTAGTTAAATAAGCTCAATGGTTTGTTAAACACACTCTAAATGTTAACCAATGAAAAGAAAAAGTTACTAAAATGTGCTACTGAGTTTATTCATAATCCTAAATTGGTTGAGAGTATAATTTGATTTTATACTAACATTGTTTAAATATATGTTAGAAAATCAGATTTTTTCTAAAAGGGTAAAGAAGTTTATTTATAAAAGAGCAGTTTCTAATTTTTACGTTTTTTTAAAAAAAGATAAACTTAATGTAATATTTACTTTTATTTCCACAAGATATTGCATAAAGTATTCATTAAAATTTTAAAAAAAATTGTCCTCACTCTTCTTCCATCCAAAATACCACTCTCCAATGCACCCTAATTAAGAGTATGCAATGAAATTAATGATTAATGTACTAACTATTACCAGATCCAATTTAATAACATTTATTAGAAGAATCAGTGAACATTAAGTATATTAGTTTGACTTTTTTTCTATTTGGTAGTATTTATTATGAACTCACTGGTATAGAGATTAAGTCTACCCTCAATTATTAGACTGAACACTAGATTCCTTTTATGATATTTTAAAGTTATTATGATTTAAATTTAATGTATAAAAGTTAATAAATCTCAATTAATATAAAATACCATTGTGTACTGAAAAAAAAAAAACTATTATCATCAATAAAATTGAAGTTACGAGATCACAATATGATTAATAAAAAATAAAAACTTAATTTGAAAGGAAAAAAAAGTGATAGAAAATGCATTTCTTAACAATAAAGCTGAATATTTGAGCAAACATTTGTGTCGGCACAACTTCCATATTAAACAAGTTTTCCCTTCCGAACCCAGTTTAAATCAAAATCTAAACTTGTTTTTATTGGTTCAATACTATTTCTTAACTTTTACATTATTTTAATTTAATTTATGATAAAAATAAAGTTATATTTTTTCATTTAAGTATTCATGAAAAAATTTAAGCTAAAATCAATTTTCAAGAAACTAATAGAAAATAACTTTTATAAATTAAGTTATTTATAAATTGTTTATAGTTTATAAAATTTCTTTATTTTGTTCTTACATATGAATAAGTTTATTTAAATATGCCTTAATATATAAACATAAAGTTTTTTATATTTAGCAAAATTTAAAAGAACATGAAATATTAGATAAAATGGAAAAATGAAAACTGCCAAAAACAAAAGTGGAAATATTTTATAAAGTACTCATCTTACAAGAGTGCAATTTTAATCATTTTTTTTTTAAATTGACTGGTCTACTCAGATTTCAATTTCAATGAAACATCAACTTTTGTTCCTAATCATATAATTCTTCATCGCAGTCAAAATAGTATAATATTAGAAGAATATAGTTATTTTAGTATAATTGTTTAAAAAATGTATATATTGTTAGTAAAAATTATTTATTGAAATAGTGAATTTTTTAATAAAATTTATTTAAAAATAATATATTTATTTTTATCTTTATTAAGTGTGAAACAATATTAACATGCATCTATTATGAGTTGGAGGAAGTACTAATTTAAAAACTAAAGAAAAAAGGAAATCATTGAGAGACAAATAAAACCTTGATTGATGCATGTTTTACTTTTGTTCAAAAGTCAACAACCATAAACTGATATAATAAATAACATTTATTCGACTATGAGGATAGTGGTTAAGTATATGTGTAAGAATGAAAGGAGAAGAAAAAAAAAAGTAATAAATATGATAAATTGATCGATGCAAAGAAAGATTGAGAAAGAAATAAAGTGAAATATATATCTATTTTAATTAACACATTTTATTTTCAGTTTAAAGTGGTGGTTTTTTTAACACTCTAAAACATATAATGATCTCTTAATAGTCAATTGCACAAATGTTTTATATATATATATATATATATATATATAATCTTTTACGTCATTTTAAAGTGATCTATTTAGTTTTATAAATTGTATTAAATATTGTTTGGATCTTAAGTTCGTTGAGATGTCATCGCTAGGATCAATCATCGAGTTTGAGGTATTGTTTATTTTGGAACTCAGTTGCTCTGTTATAGTTTTGTCCTAAAAGGCGCCTTAGAGGGTTAATGGAGGAAAGTGTATATAAACTGACCTTGTCTCGATTCCTAAACGATGTGGGATTATTGGGTATACCGGAATAAGCCCCCGAGTCGAGAGCTAAGGGAAGAGATCCCCATAGACGACGCTAATGTTCCGACCTCAAGTCCGTTGAGATGACATCGCTAGGGTCAATCACCGTGTTCGAGGTATTGTTCGTTTTGGAACTCGGTTGCTCCGTCACAATTTTGTCTTTAAAAAATATCTCAGAGGATTAAGGAAGAAAGGTGTATATAAAACTTCAACTCCTAAACAATGTAGGACTATTGGGTATACCGGAAAAAAAATATAATTATAACAAAATTTTAATTACTAACATAAGAAAAAATAAGTTATCAAATAGAAAATAATTATATATAAATTAATCTTATAAATAAGTATGTTCTATGTATACATAAACCCATAATAATTAATTTTTTTAATTATAAATCAACACTAGATCAAGTATGAGTTATTAACTCGTAGAGTTTGATAGATTAAGTAGGGATTTTTAGTATATTGATCATTTTATTGTAATTAAAAATTAAAATAAAAAATGATTTAAAAGTTTATTTTTTTATATTATATTATTTGAAAGATATTTATATATATGTTAAAATATTGTAACTTAAATTATTAAAACTTATAAATTAGGTTCCAATTATTAATTATAATAAAGTAATTTGATATGCAAAGATCCATGATTTTCAAATTATTCAATTAAAAAGTAGAAAATATAAAGGTAATTAAATATGCTTTTAATATATATATATATATATTAAAATAAAAAGTAAAGTTATAAAAAATAAAAGTTGAAAAAAAGCTGAGGGATTGACTTTTAATCCATTAAACAATCATAGGTCAGATTAAAATAAAATAGGTTTATATATATTTTTACTCCTATAGTATACAACAAGAAATATTAATTGATTATTAAAAACTAATATTAAATATATCTCATGAAGTATTAATATTAACCCATTTCAAATATAAAAACTTCAATTTCATACGACTTTAAGATATTTAATTTTCTGACACATGTATATATCTCATATGTATGATTAATTTTTTCATTAGTTTCTACCACTTGAGATATTAATATATATGATATGTACATATTTAATGAAGTTGAAATATCTTTCTTAACCATATCATTTACTTAATATGTTTTAGAAAATAATTGTTTATATATCATTTTAGTTATCACACATCAACTCATTCAAATGTTATATTTCAACATTTTATTAAAATAAACATTAAATTTTATATAAAATATGATAAGCCAAAATGTAGATATTTTTAAAGTAAGTTAAATTAAAATTTATAGATTAAGAAATTTTTATTTTGAGTAAAATCGCCTCACTTAAAATATAATTTCAAATAAAATAAAATTAAACTTGTTTTCTAGTTCCTCCTCACTCGAGCTATCATGGTTCATTTGAGTGACGTCTTTTGTTACTTAAGCATTATAACAAATACTCATTTCTGTTACTTAAAGAATAAAAAAAAAAAAAACTTACGTAAACTAATGTAATTTTATCGTTTGAATGACTAACGGTCACTTAAACAACGAACTTCTATAAAAGAAAGGATTAATATTATTTTTTTAATTTTTAAGTTTTAGTTAAATTCCACAAGAAGAGATATCAAAATGGTTGTTTAAGTAATAGTGTTATGTACTTAAAGTTGAAATTCTTCCTTAAGTAACATCTCAATTCTTGACCAAAGATATATTAAAACACATCAACATGTAAAGTAAAATAAAATAACCTCTAAACTACTATTTACCTAAACCAACTATTCTAACAAGTTCAAAACATCTATTTGTTCTAAAAAAACCCAGCACTCAAATTAACTATAAGTACTCATTTTGACCCATCTAAGCTATTGAAAATTCAAAAATCAATATATTAATATGAATCAAACCATATAAATTACATATGTTACTTCCAATTTCAATATTCATAAAATCACAAACATAATTAATAATCTAAATGCAATAATCACACATAATTTTAAATGATTTATCCTTTTCAACTAAACATCTGTCTAAGTATAACATGTAGAACTAAGCATTAATTTAGTCAAATTTTACCAAATAATTGTAAACTTCAATAAAAAAAAAAAACCTGGTGAAATAATCACTTTTTTTCTTCTACTGATAAGATCAATAAAAAAAAAATCAAACAATCATAAAACGACTTGTTTATCCCACTAACATTTTTTTTATTTTTTATTTTTTTCAATAAAAAATTTTAGTTGTTAATTCTTAAAATAACACTTTCTTTTTTGCACTATTCGAATTAATGCAACAATTGTGATTATTATTGATTTTTTTTTACGTGTTGTTTTTGTGATTTGTAACCATTACTAGTGATTGTTATTGTTAATTAATTAAAATTAAGATAAAAAATAATATAAAATAATTGAATTAAATTTTTTTAAACAATAATACAATCAGAATAAAATGAAATATTTTATAAGTATTTTCAACTAATTAATTATAATAGGAAAATAAATGATACATTATTTTATTTATATTTTTATAATAATTTTAAATTTGGCAGAATAAATATAATAATTTTTTAATTGTATTTTTATATTAAAACTGAAATTGAAAGAAAAATTATAATAAATGATAAATTTTTTATTTGAATTAAAAGTTGTATTTTTAGTTTGTTAAAAATATCTAAATAATTAATAGTAAAAATAAAATAATTTTTTAATAAAGAGTTGATTTTCAATTAAGATAAAAATTGATTTTTGATAGAGTTAGAATTTAATAGACACGGAAAGTGATTTTTGATAAAGATAAATTTTGATTTTTAATAAAGATAGAATTTGATTTTTGATAAAGATAAAATTTAATTTTTGATAAAGATAAAATTTGATTTTTGATGAAGATATAATTGATTTTTGATAAAGATAAAATTTGAGTTTTGATAAAGATAAAATTTTATTTTGATAAAAATAAAATTTAACTATTGATAAAGATAAATTTTGATATTTGATAAAAATAGAATTTAACTTTTTGATAAAAATAAAATTAATTTTTGATGAAAATAAAATTTAATATTTAATAAAGATAAAATTTAATTTTTGATTGAAGATCTATCACTAGTTTTATACGCTAACAAAAATCTTCTTCAAGAATATTTAATACAATTATACATATAGACTATAATAACATAACCAAAATCATCAAAATTCAATTCCTATCTTCTATAAACCAAGAAAGCTCTATTTGAAGAGACGTATTTATCTATTTAGGAAATATTATTTTCGATGACGTTCAAAATATATTATTTTCAATGATAGATGGAGTGATATTCCTTCTCGATAATGAAAAGAAAACCGACATATCTTTTATTTTTTTTCTCAATGTCTTTCTAATTTACCATTTTCAACATCTTTAATTTCAATATTTTGAAAAATTATAACATAAATTATTTTTTAAAAACGTAATTTATAAGCTTAAATACTTATTCATTATGACTTTTTTGTAATATAATTTATGTATTACAAAATTCAATTATGTAAATAATAGGAAAACTCAAATATCAGTCAACTATAAACTGACATAATTCATAAATGAAGAACATGATGAACTACTGTAGTGTAATGTTTTTGTTCCACCTACAAAACCAGTTTTTGTTCCACCTACAAAACCAGACCATCCATAATTGCTTTTGCAGAATTGATGACACATTCCATTCAAACAAAACAGCCATTAAAATTTCCGCCAAAAAAGGGGTTAGTTGGGAAGCCACACAGCACTTGTTCCTAAACCTAACACTCTATCTTACAAACTAACACTTCCAATTCCAAATTCCACACCTTTCACTTTCTTTATAAAGAAACACACACACACAGCCACTCTTTGCATCCAAACAGGCCCCAAAACAAGAGAGGGAAAATACACTTCCATGGCCTCTTCACGCCCTACCAATGTGGGAATCCTTGCCATGGACATCTACTTCCCTCCCACCTGCGTCACCCAGGTCTCTAATTCTGTTTTTTTGCCATAAAGATGTGATTTTTAAACTTAGTTTTGTGTTTTGTGTTGTAAAGCTGCGATTTTTATGGTTTGTCTGGGTGTGTTGTGTGCTTTGTTTTGTGGGTTGTGCAGGAAGCTTTGGAGGTTCATGATGGGGTGAGCAAAGGGAAATACACTATTGGGCTTGGACAGGATTGCATGGCCTTCTGCTCTGAGGTTGAAGATGTTATCTCAATGAGGTTGGTTACAATTTTGCATAAACAATAAGCATTTCCTAGTTATAATTGTTTCTTCTAGTTATTGCGGTGACTACACTTTTGGTACCTTTAATTTTGAATGCGTAGAGAAACTTTTCTATGAGTACTTATAAGAGAGAAAAAATGAAGAAAAAAAAAGTTTCTTCATAAGTTAAAGTTAACTTGTGCTTGAACTAATTTTTAGAGCCCTGATGTAACTTCTCTAAATTCATATTTTTAACTTGTGTATAAGTTACTTTTAGTTTATGGAGAAGTTCATTTTTTTATCTCTCTCCTAGAAATGCTTTTGGAGAAGTGTCCTATTTTGATTTTGCTCTACTTAAACATCTTAAATTATTGTTTTCGTTTTCTATCCAAGTGTTTGAGAGGTTACAAAGAACTTGGCTTTTGAAGTAGTTTTGAAAGTTTAGAAAAAACTTGGAGTACCATAGGGGGTGAGATTAGGATTTAAAAGGGTGGAAATTTGACTTTCTTTTTTTATCTTACAAATTTTGTGGAGAAAATTGATAATTTAGCTGGTGAGATTTGAGCAAAAGAAGGTTTAAAACAATGTGATTGAATTAATTTGTGAAAATTGAGTAGATAATTTGAACTTTGGGGTTTTAGGTAGAAGAAAATTAACAGAGGGGCCAGATTTGCTCAATTTTAAAGTATAGATTTATCACTAGGGGTTAAAGAGCATGTTAAAGTAAGTGTTCTACAGAGTGCATTACTAGGATTGCTCAAATAGAAAATGTAGTTTCTCTGTTTTTGTGATACTGTTTACTGAGAGGTTTTTCTGATGAGTCTAATGTGGTTCTTTTTTGGGGGTGTTTAATTCATGCTTTTGTACTTGATCTATGTCCTGAACTTCTATAATACTATAATACACATCTTTCATGCACTTATTATTATGATATTTTGCTTTTAAACTTTGAATTTGCAGCTTGACAGTAGTTGCTTCACTTCTTGAAAAGTTTAATGTTGATCCAAAGCAAATTGGACGCTTGGAGGTTGGAAGTGAAACTGTCATTGATAAAAGCAAATCCATTAAGACCTTTCTGATGCAAGTTTTTGAGGTAAATCATTCTCTTTTTTGGTGTTGACTCTCACCTTCTAAGGTTATCAGGTTTTACAGCTATATGCTAGTTTTTCTGTATTGATAGTATCCTGTGTCATGATACCTCTTCTGGGATGACCTGGAGTGTGACAGGATCTAATTCCTTTATTTTGTGTCCACAGGCACATCAAAATGAAAAGGGAGATGTTTCTTGAGTAGGATTTTTTAATTGCTATCCCTATTTTTTGAACTTTTGAAGAAGAATCAAAATTAGAAAGGAACAAAAGGAAAGACATCTGTATCTGCACTTTTGTGTATCTGCATCTTATATTTATTCATGCAACAATCAGGCAAGTGGTAATACTGACATCGAAGGTGTTGATTCAACAAATGCGTGCTATGGAGGAACAGCGGCTTTGTTCAACTGTGTGAATTGGGTGGAGAGTAGTTCATGGGATGGACGTTATGGACTTGTTGTTTGTACAGACAGTGCGGTATGAACTCCTGGCAAACATTAATCTTTCCCTTCAAATGTTGAAATCAATTGCAGATTATATGCAGTATCAAACAATTTATTAGCCATGACTTTCTTGTTTCAGGTATATGCAGAAGGACCTGCTCGTCCCACTGGAGGAGCAGCTGCAATTGCCATGCTTGTAGGGCCAGATGCTCCTATTGCTTTTGAAAGCAAACTCAGAGGCAGTCACATGTCTCATGCATATGATTTTTACAAGCCAAATCTTGCTAGTGAATATCCAGTAATGATTTCTCACCTCCTCACTTTATTTTTATTTGCATCATAGCTTTTTCATGATGAGTGTCTTAGTTTATGATTGAAATTCTTTATTTTTAATTGGTGGTTTTCTTGCTGTAGGTTGTTGATGGAAAACTCTCACAGACCTGTTATCTCGTGGCACTGGATTCCTGTTATCGGCTTTTTTGTGAGAAGTATAGACTGAACAAAATAGCCATTTTGAATTTTTCTTTTTGGTTTCAAATTCTCATTAAACGTTCTTCCACATACAGATTTGAAAAATTGGAGGGGAGGCCTTTTTCAATATCAGATTCTGATTATTTTGTGTTTCATTCTCCATATAACAAGGTAATTGTCATGCAGGAATTTTTTCACCATATTTGGAATGAAAACGAAAAGGCAGAGAAGTATGTCATAACACGACCTACAATGACTCTCTACATAATTGCTTTCTTCATGTATTGCAGCTTGTGCAGAAAAGTTTTGGCCGGCTATACTTTAATGACTTCATGAGAAATCCCAGGTTTTTTGTATCTGCTACCTTATATTTCATGCATTTTTAATTCAAGGTGTCAAGCATAGAATGCCATTGATCCTTTTGACAAGATAACTGTTACTTCTACCTTTAAGATATTTGCTGTTTGTAAAAAGATTATTGATCCATCAAGAACATTTAGATTAGATCATATTCAGTATATTTTTTTTTCTTTTCTATCAAGCACTAACAACTCCTGGAAAACTGCAGTTTTCATAAACTTATTATATAAACAAATTTTATATATAATAAAAAATATTTAGATTATATATGTTTTTTTTTCACTTTTTGGATTTTAAATAAATGAATTAGATTATTTTTTGTGATATTTAACTAACCTTGTTCATAGATGATTTTGTAATACATAAATCTTGATTGCTAATTTATATAATTCAGAGTGATGTAATATATAAATCCATGTCAGTATCTGTGTCAATATCCGTGCTACATAGAAATGAAACGTAGAAAATACTTTGCTAGTTAAGTTAACGTCTTTGGATCCTAATTTTTTTTTGTCAAATATGTTGTTTGGTGCCAGTTTCGTTGATGAAGCTGCCAGGGAAACCCTTGCACCATATGCTTCCTTATCCGGTGATGAGAGTTATCAAAGTCGTGATCTTGAAAAGGTAGCTACTTGAACTTTTGAAATTTGTTTTATGACATTTCTTGAATGGAACTCTTAAATGGTTTGTGATCATTGTGATTCAATAGGCAAACCAGCAGGCTGCCAAACATTTATATGATGCAAAAGTGCAGCCCAGCACACTAATCCCAAAGCAAGTCGGTAACATGTACACTGCATCTCTTTATGCAGCTTTTGCATCTCTTCTTCATAATAAAAACACTTCATTGGTAATTTTCCCTCTGTCCTGGACTTCATCTTTCACGTGGACAATGGCTAATTCTAAATTTCTCATCAGGGTTGTCTTTCAATGTGCAGGTGGGTAAAAGGGTAGTTCTGTTTTCATATGGTAGTGGTTTAACAGCTACAATGTTCTCTGTCCGCATTCAAGAAGGTCAGCATCCGTTTAACATGTCAAACATTGTAACCGTGATGAATGTTTCGGAGAAGTTGAAGCAGAGACTTGAGGTATGCAGTTTTTGACCACTTAAAAGCTATAGTTTATGATATTTGAATTACCATCTAAGAAACTACACATATAGGTACATTGACATCTTCAATAGGTGCATGAATGCTGTCATGACAAGTTGTATTTGACATAAAAATTTAGCAATACAAATGATAGCCGGCACAAAGAAAAACTTATAGTGCAAGTAAAATACGACTAGATGGAACTTATCTCCTACTACTACGCTCTGTGAAAGTTTTGAAAATCTTGTACTTTTGTTCATGTTGGATTGAATTTTACAAATCCTTCATGCCTATATATACTAAAAAGAAGCTATACAATTATACATGAAGAAACATTCTCATCCTTAACCATATGTGTGAATGATTTACATTAACTAAACCATTCAATAATTTATAATTTATATCTATTATAGATATAAATAATAAATTATTTAAATTTAATGATTTAGTTAATGCAAACCTTTCAGATTATTAAAGATGAAATTTTTCTTACCTATAATCTTCTATTTGATATATATTTTCATGAGAAAAAAATGAAATTGACTTAGTTAAAATTAGCTTATGCATAAGCTAATGTAGAGAAACTCTCTTAAATTACATAGCTTTTCAAAAAAATTATTTTTAATTGTACATAAGCTAATTTTAGCTTATTGAGAAGTCAGTTTCATTTTTTTTTCTTAAAATTTTTCTTTTATTTAAAAGTCCTTATGGAGAAGTTCGTCCAAATAAGTCCTCATGTACAAAGGATTTGTAACATTCAATCCAACAAGAATAGAAGGGCAATATATTCAAAACATTTAAATAGCATAGTTGTGATAGATAAGTTGTGTAACTAAATTTTTCTTGCTATAAAGATACTTCTCTGTGCATGCTATCCTTTGTATAGTTAAATTTTTATGTCAAATACGATTTGTCACTACAAACTGGTATAAGAGCTATGACATTTGTGAAGTTCAATGCTGACAAATTTACTGGAAAAAGTAACTTAATTTTAAATTAAATGCATGACCTTTGATCTGTTTGGCCAGTGAGCAACTGAAGTGAATGGTTACATGCATTATCCCAAAGAAAAGGAAATTAGCATTTCTAGTATTTCTTACAACCACTACTGACCTGATTCACCTTGGCAACCTTTAAGAAGATAATGGCATCAATTGGTTTTGAGATTTTAGTATTTTATGTGTTAGTTATCCAAATGTAAGTCTAGTCTCACATTAAGTAGAAATAAGAAAGTTAAACAATATATAAGAAAAAAAGACTTACAAACCTAATGTCTTAAGGCTTTGAGTTGAAGTTGATGTCATTTCTTGGATGGATCTAACTCAATTTTTATTTTTGTTTGATCTCTTTGGTATTTTTTGTTGTACTGGCAAATCCATTTTGGTTGTTGTGCCTCATATAGTGTTCTATGGTAGCAAATCAGTGAATTTGATTTTCAGAAGGTAAAAAAATGGTGTGATACAATGTTGTGTTGCAGATTCCTCCTGAAAGGTTTGTTGAAACATTGAAGATCATGGAGCACCGTTATGGGGGTAAGGACTTTGTGACAAGCAAGGACTGCAGCAACTTGCCTCCAGCCACCTTCTATCTCACCAATGTTGATTCTATGTACAGGAGATATTATGCCAAGAAGGACAAGGTGATTGGTTAGTTTATATGACCAAATTTAGAGTTAAAAGTGTATTTTGTTATGCTTCTTCACCTGTATTTCATCTCTCATAAGGTTATTTATCAAATTGTTTATAAGATAATGTTTTCATTTTTTTTTTTCATGTGATGGTCACGTGCATGCAAAATAAGAACAAGTTTATATACAACTGTTAATTGTTTAAAATAAAAATGTATTAGAACTTTCATCTTATGACTGCAAAAAAGTATATTGATCATGTTAAGGATTGTCCCTTTTTACCATGGACAAAACTGAAAATATGAATAAGTTATACTTATACTCCCTTTAAGGTCTGTTTGGATCCAAGTCCCAAAAGGCTTATTTGAAAAGCACTTCTTCCAATAAAAGAATTGAGTATTGGTTTGTCTTAATAAAAATTATTAACTCCTATGATTATCAACCTTCATTAATTTGTATCTCCTTAGTTAATAACGAAAATAATCCAAAGTCATTTTTAAGCACCACAGTTTTTCATACTCTAACAACTGAACCCACAAGGAACGAAATATAATATAAGATTATTTTCTTTTTGATCTTAATTCTGTTGTTGTTCATATTTTAATCCTCTTTTTTTTTTTATCCCTGCAATTTTTCGTGTTTTTTATTTTAATCTCTGTACTTTTTCTCATTAGATTTGATGGACAAATCACTCCCGATAATATTGAATCTGATTTAATAAGAACAAAAAAAAAAAAAAACAAAAAACTATAAAAAAAAA
>Ga0209489_102319_pt1 | contig 38860 bp, 14 predicted proteins | sample SiratrowhiteBW_FD_187527 | JGI IMG/M metagenome (GOLD analysis project Ga0209489, IMG submission 187527) | Root nodule microbial communities of legume samples collected from California, USA - Siratro white BW (SPAdes) (version 2) | ecosystem: Host-associated > Plants > Roots > Nodule | place...
TTAAATTATATTTATTTTTATATATATATATATATATATATATATATATATATATATATTCTTTTCCTCAATTAAAATTGTATGATTTTAGTTTTTACACTTTTAATATTGGTTTTTCTTGTGAAATTTTGGGTTTTAAAGATATAAATAATAATATTTTTTGGTTGAGCTACTAATTTTTGTATAAGAAATATGTAAAATTAAAATATTATTTTATAATTTTTTTAACACTTTAAGCAACGTTTTTAAAATTGTGGTTGTTGCCAATACATTAAGCAACGGTTTTATAATTGTTGTCTTGCAAAAAATCGTTGCCTATTACAAACGGCAATACTCACCTAGACCACGGCTGAAAAACAGTTACCTAAACTTTAGGCCACGATTTTTATGCTTTAGGCTACGATTTTTATGCTTTAGGCCACGGTTTCATGTTGTTGCCTAAAGTAATATTTGTTGTAGTGATTCTTTCATTCTCTCTTTCATGCTTCATTTTGTGAGTAGTGAGATGAGTCTTATATAGTTTAAGAGAGTTCTATTTATAGAATATATTGTAATCATTACTTCTCGTTTCATTTCAAGTATTTTATATCAATTTAGTTTGATCCTAAACTTTTGTTTCATTGAAGAGTAGAGGAAGTTTTTAACTATCACTACAAGAAAAATTGATTTTAGAAACTAATTTATTGGTCTCTAAAATGATAATATCAGTCACTAATTTATTTTGAGACTAGTTTAGAATCTAATAGTATAAGTGACTAAAACATTGGTAGTTAATGTTTGATACCAATTATCTTAACTTAGTTGATCACTAAATTCAACCATTAATTTTATTTTGTAGTTATTTAGCAACAAAAACCTAATTTGGTAGTTATTTTAGTCATAATTATCAATCATTTTATTTGATAGCTAAAATTGGTGTCTATAAATAACTTTTTCTTGTAGTGTATAGTAATATATTGACGTGACACTGATTATATGTTAAGTTTATCTTTAACATTTAATGTGGTTCAGATTCTTATCTTTTAAATCTTATCTCCTTCACTTGAAGATAAACAATGCGTTTATTGAATATTATTCTACACAAACTATTTAAGAAATTGCTAGAACAAGAATTATATAAATAGACGATAGACGATATTCATTATACAATAGCTTTAGTGGTCCTTGTAGACGATACTTAAGATTTTAGATTGTGATTTTGATTCCAGATTTTCATGATGTTACATTGCACACCCATTATGCCTAAAAAAATGCACAACAACCCAAACCAATCACAAAAGCACTCTACATCAAGAAACAACATATGTGAAATGTAGAAACAAATTACACTACACCAAGAACACAAAGATACCACTCCGAGAAAAACCTTGCGTAGCCACCTTCAAAAAATCTAATTCTCTATTAGGATTATTATATTTTCTCCTGTGATAGTAATATATTGACGTGACACTGATTATAAACCGTATCAAAAAACAAAGACACCATTTCAAGAAACCTAACTCAGTCGTCCTCAAACACTCTAATTCTCTAGAAAAAAATTAGGTTATTTTATTTTCCTCACTCAACTCCGATCCAATATGTTAAATCTTTTGTTATATAACCTAAACATCTTAAATTTCATGAAACCATGTATACTATTTTTCTTAATTTACTACTTTTTTTAAGTCACATGAGTATGTATTATTTGATATTAATTTGAACTCAACAATATATATATATATATATACGCGCCAGCATACATTATTATAAGAAAGAAAAAGATATATTAGAAAAGATGAGTAGTAATTCTTATTTCACTCAATGCATGTTATACAGTCATGCAAATAAACAATTTCAACCGCTGTGATAATGTTTTGGAGGACCAACAGGAGTTTGACCGTTATGACGATGACTTGGACCACTAGGAACTATTACTAGAATTCTGGGAGTTTTGTTGGGCTTTTCTATCTGCAAATAGGCCTGACCAAATAAGGGAGAAATATTTTTTTCCGATGATTTCGTTCCCACTACACGGCTATTCAAACGAGAAGTTGAATATGAATCTAGTACTGAAGACAAGAAAATGATAAGAAATAAAAGAAGTGCTGAAAACTTTGGAGCACTCATGACTATAATAGTGGATGATTGAAAGTTAAATATAGAAGATTATAAAATATTACTTTTGAGAATATGTCAGAGTAGAGATCTATGACAAGTTATTTATAATGGAAAAGTTAAGCTAAGTGTGCATTTTTACCCACGGTCAAATGCCAATTTTCTTTTTCACTTATAAAATTTTATATATTATAATGTCAAAATCATTTCTTTCACATTTTTTAAAATGTTTATAGTTATAACAATGAACACATTATTTTAATTAGTTACAATAAATTAAAGAATTGAAATAAGTTATTTAATTAATAATAATTAATTAAAAAAGTTTTTATATTATTACTATTATCATAATTCACAAACAACTAATTAAAATAATTATCAAATGAGAAGGGAGTTATGGTATTATGATATATAATTAATTATTTGAACAAAATAATTAAAAAATAGACATTTATTTTTCATTTCAATAATTATATTTGAATAATATCATGATTCTTTTCCTTTAAAACAGTTTTCATTTATTTTTTACTAATTATAATTGTAACATACTACAAGTTTTGTTTCAGTTCAAAGATTACCATTTAATTAATTGGGGTAATTAGTCAAAACAATTTTTGCTATTATAATTAATTGGGGTCAAAGGATGAGAGCTATTATCTTTTATTACTTTGTATAAAATCTGGAGGATTCTTAAAATGTTCTATGTTAATTATTTATTTTTTCTGATAAAAAATATCTCTATTTTTAATTTTTGTTTTGACTATATTTAGTTTAGTTCTTAATTATGCATTTTTTTTTTTTTACATTTTAGTCGTTTGAGGTAGAATATGTGTTTGATAAATTATTAATTTTCAATTGATTCTTTAAAATTTAATCTAACCCTATTTTATCTTCATATGCTAAATCTTTTGTTTTATAGTATAACCTAAACATCTTGAGTTTCATTAAATTATATATACTATTTTCTTAATTTATCACTTTTTTTTAAACTCACATATTAATATATATTATTTGATACTAATTTGAACACAACTGATGAAGATATACTTAATTAGAATAAGTAAATTATTTAATTAATAATAATCAATTTTTTGATATTATTATAATTATATTCACAAACAACTAATTAAAATAATTATCAAATGAAAAAGAAAATAATTATGGTTTTGGTATATAATTAATTATTTGACTAAAAATAATTCTAAAATAAACATTTTATTTTTATTCATGATTATATGTAGTCAATCATAAACTTAATTAAACAAAATATACGAATGAATTAATTAATTAACGAATTAGTTATGTATGATAATTTCTTAAAACAGTTTTCGTTTCTCTTTTTCACTAACTATAATGTAATGAGGAGATCTAGAAGTACTTCAATCATATCGATATTACACAATACCTGAACTCTACAAAAAAGTACATTAGATTCAGAAAAGAAAGATACATTTCTTTTTTATTTAAAATCACTTTCTTGTTCTAATTTCGGAATACTTTTGTTAACATTGGAAAACCATTTAAGGGAGAAATTGAAAACCCAAAGGCAACTACCCAAGACTGAGAAGACCTATTCCAGACCTGTAAAAACACTAACAACTATGATACTACATCTTTTGTTTCAGCTAATACATTATCATTTAATTAATTAAAACAATTTTTGCTAATATAATTGTTACTGACATAATTCTTAAAAATAATTAAATTTATTTTATTCAAAAACAAAATAGTTTCGGCAATTTAATATATAACTTCAAATTAAATAAAAATTGTTTGATTAATTATTTAAATTATTAATAATATAATTTAAATATGCTATCATTTTATTTTCGTTTAAATTAATTTTTAATTTTTTATAGCTCATAATCTCTTAGAAATAGTCAATGGGCATCACTTTTTTTTATGATAATAGAACATAAAAAATATAATTATAAATTTAGATATTTAAGAATTTTATTTATAGCCTTTGCATTATAAATATCGTTAATGGAGATAGTTCTTATAAATCTAAAAGGTAGATAATATTTTTTTATCTAAACAATAGATTTAACAATATTTAAACAACAGATTTCACAATACCTATAAATTAAAAAATACCTTAGACATTTAAAAGTTAAAATTTTCTTCTAACAATAAGAACATTAACACGTAATTTACATGAAATAAAAAAAATTATGTTAGCAACTTAAAATTTCTAGTTTCTTCTTATGTTAGTTATATCTATTAATCTGGCGGCTCAGTTCAATCAAAATGTGACAAAAACACAAACAAATTTACAGGTTCTGATTAAAATGTGACAAAAACACAAAAAAGTTTATAGAACCAGAATTTGGCATAAAAAAAGTGCATTATATCAAAATTTCAATAAAAATTTCATGGATCAGATTAATCCATTAGTCATTTTTCGCCTTAATCATCCATTCAATAAAAAGTAAATAAAAATAACTTCAAACTCTACCAAAGATAAAACTACTTAGTAAAATCAAGCTATGATGATTCCAAAACAATCTCCTTTTAACCAAATATTTATAAATTCAATCTGACAAGAATCCAATAATCTTTATATTAAAATCTATTAATAAAATAAAGTTGGGTTTTAGAATAAACCAATTAAACTATTAAATACTTAAACATATTAATATCAAAGCATATACTTTGTTGATTTTTGTGCTTTATAATTATAGTGATTATTTGTTATTATACATATTTTATATACATCTTTATAGTTTATTGTACCTTTAAATTGTTTTTCATAATTATTTTCAATAATTTTACTTCTTCTGGTTTAGGATTTCAGTAAAAAATTGGACTTGTTTTATATAAATACTTTAATTAGTTATCAAAAATTTATATATTCTTTTGATGACGTTTACTATATACTATCTTTTGGTTGATTTTTTTAGTTAAATATTTTATATTTGGGATATCAAAATGTATATATTTTCACAAAATTTGATGTTTCTTATTATTTTGTATGGTTTTCTTTAAGGTTATTTTAATTTATTGTATTTTTTCCACACGAAATTAGGATAGGACATTTGTAATTAGACTTAGAGATTTTAATCACTAGTGAAGCTACGATAGATACACATAATCATTGGAAATAAATTAATTTTATCGTTTACTTAATTGGATTGTTTCTTTTGTTATTTTAAATTTACTATTGTCATTTCTTTTTCTCTTTTGTATTCTCTTCTTCGTACTATTCACATCATGCATTATTTATGGAGTTTTATATGGAAATTTGAACATTATTCACCTCAATTGTTCATTAAGTTTTATATTGAAATTTGAACAATTCTTTGCAACAATTATGCAATTGATTTGAACTTAGATTGCTTGAATTCCTTTTCCAATTGATGAAATTCAGATTCAATAATTATTGAATAGTATTATATTAATCAATTTAGAATGAATTTAATCAAAGATAATTACTTCTTTAAGTAAAATAATTAATTTATTTATTTTTCTCCGTTTGATCTCTCGTTTTAATTTTCTAATTTTGTTGCATTTAATTTTGTTTTATTCTTAAATATATATTTTAAATTCTACTTTTTCTTTAAATTTTAATAGTTGCATGTAGAAAATGTGTTTGATAAATTATTAATATTCAAATGATTCTTTATAATTTAATCTAAGATTGAACTCAACTCTATCTATATTTTATTTTTATATGTTAAATATTTATTTATTTATTTTAATAAAGTTCATGCTAAACATAAAGTTATTATATAAAATTTATTAAAGAAAAGGAAAAAAAATAAGATAACGAGGGCTAGACCAAAATTCTTAAAGAGAAATAAACAAAGCAAATCAACCCATAAGAATAATATGAAATAACACAGAATAACAAAACTAAAAAGAACCAATAGAAGAGTTATAAGAGGTTTATCAGTTATGTTAAAAAACAAAATAATAAAGAAAGAAAAAATATGAAAAGCACAAACTCCTTCATCATTTCTTCTTTGTAGTATCAACTCCAACAAGTTTTTTAGCATTCCTGGAAGCACCATTTATTGGTTTCCCGGGCTTCTTAGAAGTCTGATCATCATTCCAACTCATTCGGATCACTAAGGAATCCTTACTCCACCTGATCAGCCTAGTACTTAGATACCAACTTACACTCCTTTTCAAACTTAGAAGAAAGAGTTCAAGTAACTTGTACCCCACTAACATCTAGTTGCAGAACCACAAAGCAAGAACCAACAAAAGTTAAGTACAAACTAGAAGGGCTAAAGCAAAACCCTCAAACTTCCAAACCAGCATCCATCGTAACATCAAACTTAACCTTAACAAAATCATGAGAAGTTATTTTAAGTGATTTTTTCCAACAACTGTAGAAACATTTTTAGGTGATCTAACCAGGTTGCAGGGTGATTGGATTAGATCATCATTACCATCAAAATATGAGTTAGAAGCCTACTCTTCCAATATATCCACCACCTCTTAGAAACCAAACTCTGCATACCAACACCCTATAAGGAATTTTCTTCAGAAGCAATAGGCTTAGAACTGATATTATATGCTTCTGAAACAACGACGACAGGAGCAACCAAGAAGGATTAAAATCCAAAATATTCACAAATCCATGCTTATCTTGGGACAACTTTTCACCCAAAACAAACAATTTAGAAACAAAACTTGAGAGAGTCAAATTAGATGGATGAGTCAAGTCATCCTTAGAAGAAACATGTTGTATCTCCTCAACATTTTGAACCATTAAAACCTGCTAAGAATAATTAACAAGACTTTACACCCTTCTAAGCTATCTTCTTAATCACAACCATGATTAAAGGCAAAAGATGGTTTAGAAACATCAATATTAATAACATTAACTACCTCGATATGTAATTTTACACTTTTCTCTCTTGTCCCCAAGTTGAACTTAGGAACATAACATTGTTTAGATTTCACTTGTTGATCAGACATATCATTTTGGGGGTAATGCCTGTAAGCAGATAACATATGGTTAATCATTTTACCTAAAGAGCAAAAGGGCGAAAGTCGTTATACTCCACATTAGCCACAAAGACAAAGCCAAGGGTTATGATCCACATCAAGAAGCACCAAAGCATAGAAGTCAGGGATTTCCTTCATAGTATAATTAACTAACGTGATAAGAGTACCAACCCCTCTTGTTATACAAAAAATAGCACTAGATTGTCAATACTCCAAAGGGAGGCCATCAATTCTAACCCAATACTACATTCTAGTAAGCTTCATAGTTGTTAAAACGAAGTCCTTAGTCCAAGCAAAGACTCGCAAAAATCTTAGAGAGAGATTCTAAGATCTAACTGCCAACACATGTCTCATGTCTTCCAAAGAGGTGAACGAAAATTCACATAATCCCTTGCCAAGAGGAATCGTCTTCTAATAACCAAGGGATTCCCAAGCAAGGTCCAACTTTCTATACACGTCCAGGTGTGTTAGAGGCTTGTCTCTTTTGGCAAGCATGATTCCGTCATGCAAGTGACTTTTTTACACTCTTTAAACCCAGCCGAATACGGTTTTTTTTTATCTGCACATAGAAAAATATCTCTTTTGAGGCAAGGAGAGGGCAAATGCAATAGAGGGATGTCACAAGCGTTTTTCAAATTCTGAGCAAACGTCTTCTTCTGCACAGTAGTTGCAAAAGGAAATTTTCCCAATTTACTTCATATCTTGATCATTAAGGAACTCTCAGGGAATTGAAAACCCTGTGGATTGCATGTGATGTCTCAAAAGTATATTAAGAACTATCACTATTTAAATCACAACCAAAGTAATATTAAGAAGATGGTAAAAAAAAATAGCATCAAATAGAAGTTTATCTTAAGCTATCACTCGAGGAAAATTTATCTAGTTAAAGTACTCTCTTTGAATCTTTACCAGGTTTTCCTTCAATTGAGTTTTCGTCCAATTATTCCTATCAATAGGAAATTCTTATCTATTCAATTATTCCTTACTCAAATACTTATCGGATGATGCCATCAAATTTCTTATTTTTCTTAGATGGGTTATATTCTGAAAAAATATTGTACTATAAGATTTCGTCTAACTTACTTTATAAAGTTCGATAAGGTTTCATAACTTCGTATTTAGAGTCTTTCCAAAATACACAATACTAACAAAAAGTTTATCATACAAGATTATAGACGATTCAGTTTTACTACATCGTCTCTCACACTACAATGTTCATCATATTTCTCCTTCTTCTATTATTAAATAGGAGCAATAGGATAAGCAAGGGATTATAATAAATAATAAGTAGCAAGGAAAATGTCACTACCACCAAACTGTCTAGTGTTAGAGGCATTCCTTTTCCGGAGAGAAAGAACATGGCAGAATGAACAATGTCCCTAGATGTAACCGTATTCTTTATTATATTCGTGCTCCAACCACTCCCGTAAAAGTAAGCAGAGATATCTTCTATGTAGGAATCAAGTCTATTCGGATTCTTCATGGCTTGATTTTATTTGGAAAATATATGTGATCAAAAGAAAAATATAGGAAAGTGAGATAGAGATATGTTAAATATAGTTTTGCAATAAAATAAATTACCAAGTTCTAGTAGTGATGATAAACACTTAGTATTCAACATCAAAGTTAAATATTACCTTCGAAATTATTTAATACATATAAAAACCTTTTGTAAGTTATTATTAACTATTTCACTTCTTGAAAACAAATTACATCTTCAAAAGGAGTCCTCATTAAGTAATAAATACTATGTGGTTATAAATATAAATGTTTTCTTGTTTTTTTTTCTTTATATCTGCAAAATGTTATTGAAGATATTAAAATATGTCAGTAACACAAATAAATAATATGAATGAAACTGTGATGATTAATTAAGATAATTGAGCAATTATAACCATATCTTGGACTACCAAAATAATATCTGCGACTCAATTAAGTCCCAATGAATTAAATCCTCCCATACACTCACAAATAGACCATGACCATGGGTAACAATCTTATCATAATAAATATTTATTTTACCAGCATAGTCTTTGTAAACGTTTGAAAGTTCATTACATTCTCAAAGGTAAGATTCATAAATCCATCTATGAAAACATGAATACAAAATTTTAGAGTTGAAAACTTGAAGAGGTAGTAAGACTTAGAGGTACCTTACCAAAAATATGAAAATAGCTAATCTCATTTTCCTTACCTTGATTCCTTCGTACTTCTTTTTGTGAGTAGTGAGGTAGGTCTTATGTCTCATATATTCTTACACCTCCATATCTGCATTTCACCCTGCACTTTCAGCCACAGACCACAACCTCCAATTATATACCTCCATAACAGAAGCGCCGTAGAGAATTAAGAAAGAGTCGTCGTCACATGAATAGTTGGCACGGTTGTCCACCGTTCATGTCAACGTCGGTGAAAGTGAAAGTATGTGTACTGTTGTCACTGCTGTTCACATCATTGCCGTTCACGTCACCATTACCATTCACGTTCACGTTCAAGTAAATTTGTCTTTTGGAAGAGACTAATACAAAAGCTTAATTGTTCCTGAATACAAATTTATCTTTCGAATTCAAATATAGGAAGTGTGTTTCGGAATATATCTTTTTCTTTCGGATTGACCTGGAAGCAAATTCCTATTTTGGATTACGCTAATTTGAAATATTAAACTGAATGATAAATAATTTTATAATGGTTATTTTCAGAATTACAGATTTCCGAATTCGGTGAACGGCAGTGACAACAATAATACACATACTTTCACTTACACCGGCGGTGACATGAACAGTGGACAACCGTGGCAATTATTCATGTGACAGTGACTTTTTTTTCGTTCTCTACGGTAGTGTGGTGTGCGGCTGAAAGTGCAGGGTGAAATGAAAAGATGGAAGTGTAAGATTATATGAGAGTAATCGGGACATTTTACAATTTACTTAAAGGTTAGTTTTGGAAATTTAAAAATCTATGGAAGTGCAGGAAGAAGGAAAGGAGGCCCAGGAAGAAGCAGTACACATTGATGGGTTGCACTTTTCAATTGGGCTTCTTCATTTGTCCCATCGGCATCACCCAATAGTGTAGCTTATCTTTCACTGAAAAAATAAAATGCCTATCCCACTTTTTACACATATTTTGTTAATGTCTTGTTCACTTTATTCAATAACTTTTTGATAATTTTATGAAATTTAAAAAAAATAATCATTTCTTAGAATCATTCTAATACAATTTATCTCTTTTTATCATTATAAAAAATTGAAAAGGAATTATTCACAGTTATTGTTTTATCTACATATACAGTGTATTATTCTTTACAAAGAATATAATTTAAATACAATGATATTATATTAAGTAATCAACACTCTTATTCTATTGCATCTATTATATATGGTAAATTTATTGAATTTTATAATCACTTAAAAGGTTATTACATTATTTTTTATTTGAGGAAGATAATAAAAAAATTTACATTGAGCATGAATAAAAATGAAACTCTACTTTCGAATGTCATTATTGGAGTGGCTGCTAATGGCTTATAAAAAGTCAATATTGGTGGTAATTGAATAAGAACCAGTTATATTGCATTCAAAAATATAGAACCCGGTTATTAAACAGATGAAAGGTTTGCAAGGAAAAAGAATTGGTCAACGGAGAGAACCACACTATGAGACTATAATTTACACAGAAGATAACAAATCCAAAGGGATGGAGCAAACTGCTACATAGGTCAAATCAAAATAACTTTGATGGCATGAACTCTTTCTTTCAAGATGAAATCAAACCCACAAATTACAATTAACATTTTCAATGTGAAAAAGTCTTTAGCCACAGTTTATGGACTTCTCAAGTAGTGGAGAAACATATGAGAAAATCGATAATATTTGGAATTGAAGTTAAGATGATACATGGAATGAAGAATCCATCAGAGCATATATATATATATATATATAGAAATCACATAAGTCACTAAACTTTTGGTATAATATGACTAGGAAAGAATCCGTAACTTCAATATGATCACAAGATACAGCAAACACAGAGAGACCAAAAACACAAATTTTATACCTACTTTATCTACAAGACTATAATCACTTAAGAACTTGCACTTACTCAGGAAATAGCCTTAGCAACAACTGAACTCTTTAATACTATCTAAAATTGACAAGTAGTTTTAATTTGATGACCACTACCTCTTGGTTTATTTATATGCATGTCATCTAGAACCATGTATATATGATCAATTATGAAGAGGGTTTGGTCCACTAGGAACTAGCCTACGAGAAACTGCATGAATTTGCTTCAACTTACTCTTCCTTGAGTTCAAAGAAGAAAGAATAGCAGAATAACTCTGAACAAACATGGACGAAATCTTCTTTTCTGTTGATCTGCTTTCCAAATTTACGTGGTTGTCTGAACGCGAGATTGAATATGAGTCTTGCATTGAAGACAGCAGCAGGATAATGAGAATCAGAAAAAGGGTTGAGATTTTTGAAACTCTCATGACTGTGATAAAGATTTGGAGGTAGAAATTGAAAGAAGAAATATAGTTTGTATGAATAGGTTGTCAGAATGGTGTGTCTATACTTGACCGTGTAGCATTAGACAACATGAAAATTAGAAGCTTTAGTGTGAAGAATGAAGCAAAATTAATATATAAATATTCATAGACAATATGTGAGGAGCACAATCTGTGACTCCCTAATGCCAAATGTCAAAACTTGACTTTTCAGAAAGCGATGAGTGGCTGCCAAATTAATCCATCAATTGATGAAACATCGTGCCAAGTTGTCAATTCTTGGGTGTGAAAATTTGTTTGAAAATGGACGTCATAGATTTCATAAACATGTTTTCAAACCTTAGCTTGTCGTGCTACGAGATTAATGTAAGGTGAGGTTTAAAATTTCGTTGCCGTATGTAGGTGTTTCCTTTTGTAACGGCAGGTATACAAATTCCAATACGATAAGAAAGGAGAACAAGGATGCATTATGCAAGTATACTTTTAATAATATTATTTGTTTTTATTTTTATTTTAATAAACCTAATACGACTAGAGGGGGTCACCTGGCATGCAGGGTGCTTTCTTAAATATACAAGATATTGACATTATTGTCGTTAATTTAAGAAAAAACAACCAAAATTCTTGACAAAATTTGCTAATTATTGCATAATATTCTATTTCCAAATTTTACATTGACCAAAACTAATATAGGTTTGATGGCTTGATGGCTTGATACAATAGAACACTTTAAAAGGTAATTTACTTGAGAAGGGTATGTACTTTGAAGTAAACTAGAAGCATGTAAAATGTGTTGCTGAAAATAGCTCTCTTGTTTGGTGAAAAGCTGAGAATATTTTCAGGTATAGATAGATTGATTGAAGTAGGTGTAATCTTGAATTTTGATCAAATTGAACAGTAATTTTCATATTAGTTATTGTGAAAGGAAAGAAAGGAAAAAAAAAATAACATAAAAAAAATCTTATTAGAAAAAAACTATATATTGTAAAATCAAGTAGAAGTTGTCTATATACAATACAAAAAAAACAACATAACAAATAAAATAAGAAAAAATAATAAATAAAATAAAAGAAAAATTTCAACCTGAATGTTTATGTTTAAAATACACATCTAGGTCATTTACATCTAAATTATACAATTAGTAGACATAAACAATTTATATTTGACATATAGTTAACATAGACAGTCTACACTAAACGGTTTATTTTTGAAATAGATGATTTGTATCAGACGATCTATAATTGAATAAATCATCTACACTTAACATAGACGGTCTACACCTATGCCAAACAATCTATACTTGATATAAACTATTAACATAAACAGTCTACATCACACGATTTATGTCAAAAATAATAAATAATATACACTAAATAATCTATACTTAAGATACACATCTACATATATCTAGTATATACTAATTGGTTAATAATAATGAATATTTTGAAAAGTAATTTTTTTTATTTCCGTGTTATTTAAATAAAATATATATTAGATTTATCAATGATAAAAGTTGATAAATCACTTTTAGTGAGATTTTTTTCATGTATAAAAATTGAATTTGTTTGTATTGACCTAGGTGATATGTTTCTTGTGAGATAAGGAGTGCACTAGAATCCTGTCCCCTTGACTTTAAATACAAGGAGAATTCCAAGAGGGCTGCTAAAGCCACTTTGAATAGCATATAAGAATGAATTCTATCCAATAAACTTCTGATGATAATATATGAAAACAAATTGTTATATTACTTTTATCACAAAATTAATTAATTATTTCAGAATTCAAACACCTTCATGGGCTGGTTTCATCAGGCCAAGTTTTATTTCTTTGTCACAGTTCACTATTTCCAACCGTGAAGGTGTTGACTTCCTGAGTACAGCTCAACAGAATAGACAGGCCAACAGGAAAATGCTGTATAAATTTAGGCTTTCATAATTATCTATTAAAGAGGTTCATAGACGTGGAGTACTAAAATTTCATAGAACAATGGTAAATAGTTAATGGGCCTAGAAATCAAACCTTGATTTCTTTGGTAAACGGTATTATAACTATGCAGTTTCTTAAATTAAGTTGAGATTTTTACATTAACTTTTTTATCTCATAATGTCACAACTTTAAATAAACTCTCCTACTAACTATGCAGTATTCACGTTGTTTATATTAGTCTGAATTTGTAATAGCTCTGCAGTATTTAAATTTTGTGGTGTAATTGTGATTGGTGGTTATAAAATTTGATTTGTCTTTCAAAAAAGCGAAGGGTGATGTTTATATTAGTCTGAATTTGTAATAGCTCTGCAGTATTTAAATTTTGTGGTGTAATTGTGATTGGTGGTTATAAAATTTGATTTGTCTTTCAAAAAAGCGAAGGGTGATCTTATCTAGACTAGAAAACTGACAACATATTGGATACCTAATCTTGTATTATTCAAGAAATTTATGCAACCTAAATAAAAGAGTGGAGGTTCAAATTTTCACGCAATCAACTTTGAAAATAATAACCTATATTACAAATATAGTCCCGATGGATGAGCAATTATAAAATAACTATACTGGGTCATTTAATAAAAAATATTATCTTAACCTAATACATTGAGTATTTAATTTTAATTTTATTCAAATATGCTTCATATTTTAAATTGACTTTACAAATAACTGGATTTTATTTCTTGACCTCCTCAAATTAGTTTCATTTTAACTTTATCTCTATACTTCTTTTTTAAACTAATTATCTCTCTCATTCTACCTTCCTATTTCTATTTCTAACTTCATTTCAATATTTGTTTAAGAGATAATCCAATAGTTATAACCTTGCATCATATTGAAAATTGTTTAATATAAAATTTAATATAACTTATACCTTTAGTTAAAATCTAACTTATATATTCAAAAATATTTATTTATTGAATTTTAATTAAAATAACTCTTAATAATAATAATTTTAAATGTAAAACAATTTATCTAATCAAACTTCTTAAGATTGGATCCGAAGTTTTCTTTTTTCCTTTTTCCTTTACTTACCACTTTCATTCAACTTTTTACGTGAGTCATATATATATATATATATATATATATATATATATATATATATATATATATATATATATATATCAACTTATTACACCTTATCATCAATATATAACAACAAACAACAAAATCATTTTCAACCAAAATACAATAATCTTCAACTACATATCAATGAAATAGTAGAATTTGTCATATTGGATGTCTTTTGGAAGATTCATATTAAACATGTCTTTATTTGACAAATTTAACAGAAGTTTTTTATGTCTAAACTAAATATGGTTACTTATATTTGTTATATAAATGTAGTCAAGATGACTATCATTAAAGTTATTGAGTATTGTAGTCACAAAAAGTCATCATCTAGAGCACTTAGATATTAAAATTTTATTCCTACGTGGGAATTTAAAAGAAGACATATTTATGACACGACTAGAAAGTGGTTTTGAAATACAAGGTAAAAAGAATCATGTATACAAACACTAAGAGACAATGGTAGAAGAAATATAATAAGTTTATGAATAACTTAAGATTTCACAATTTAATAAGGTTATTGTTGTTATATTAAAAAATATGTTGAAAGTTATATTTTTTTTTGTATGTTGATAACATGTTAAATGTAGGGTCTAGTATGATAGAAATTAACATGCTGAAGAAACAATTAGCATAAACTTTGAGATGAGGAATCTTTGTTCAACTAAACAAATTCATGGTATGAGAATCTCCAGAAATGGATCAAGAGGTATTTTGAAATTCTCTCACAATAAAGATATAAAAAAAATGCTTAACAAGTTTAATGTTGGACATGCTAAGACCAAGCATACCCTTCTGGGAACTCACTTAAAATTTTTTAAGAGGCGATATTCTCAAACAAACGAAGAAGTTACATGTTTAACATATACGTCTGCAATAAGTAGCTTAATGTATGTTATGGTATGTACTAGACTTTACATAGCACATGCACTGAGAGTTGTGAGTTGATTTCTACACAATTATGGAAAGGAGCATTGGGAAGTTGTGAAATCAATATTAAGATATTTGAAGGACACTTAAAGAATGAATTTTTCTTTTAAAAGAGACAAACTCACTTTACAAGGATTTTCTAATGCAAGTTTAGGAGGAGATCTGGATGGTAGAAAAAGTATAACATTTACATATTTTTGTTGGGTTGTACTCTTATTAGTGTGAAGTGTGAACTCCAAGGTAGAGTTTCACTCTCATTCATTGAAACAGGTAACTATCTTAGAAGTTACTAAAGAGATGATATGCCTAAATAACCTTTTCAAATAACTAGGGAATGAGCAAGATGATTCTCCATTATTTAGTGATGGTCATAATGTTATTTGGTTTGCTAAAAATCTAATTCTTTATTCTAGAGGCAAGTATAATTGAAGTATCACTTTATCAAAAACCTTAAAAAGTGATAGAAATTTGTTGTTGTTGAAGATCTCAAGATCAGGAAATCCAACTAATGTCTTGACCAAGACTATCACAATAATATGTTGAGACTTTGTATAGTGTCAACCGACCTTTGAGGATAATTATGTTGAATGCACTAAGGTAAGTGATGATGTAAATTAAACTTCGGACAATTATTAATATTGTAGAGTTTGATTTTAGTCTCACATCATATAATATTGAGGAAGATTGTTTTCTATGTTTCTATATAAGCAATATATTGTAAAGTTTTTAAATACACCAAAATCAAATACTTTATAGTGTAGTGAAGGATGTATGTTGACCAAGACTATCACAATAGATAAGTTGAGACTTTAAAGTATCAACTGACCTTTGAGGATAATTGATGTCTCAACTGACCTTTGAGGATAATTGATGTTGAAGGCACTATAATAAGTGATAATGCAAATCAAACTTTGGAGAATTATTAATATTGTGGGAGTTTGATTTTAGTCTCACATCATATAATATTGAGGGAGATTGTTTTTTGTATTTTTAATATAAGCAACATATTGTAAATTTTGTAAGTACACCAAAATCAAATACTTTATACTATAATAAAGGATGTAGGTATACATACTGAAATACACTTTGTTGGCTACAAATGGTTTCTTGTAAGGATTTGTGTGTATACGAACATAACGAACTATAAAGTAAAGAAATTATTTTAATTATAAAAAAATATAATTTTGATTTTGGAGTATAATTTATATTGAAAATGATTAATATTGTGTTTGCATTGGTTTTAATTTGATATTAGTATTTCAATTATTAAATTGATATCTTCAAATGTTTGATTTGAGTTAAATGTTAATCATTTTTATTTAATCTTAGATAGGATACCTTGTTGAAATGATTAATTTGAATTTTACTAGCTAATGGAAACAAAATAAGAATTCATGTAAAAAGTAATGTGTAGAACATAACTATATTTTATTTGAGAGGTATACCTACAAATTTGATTAAAAGTCTTATTGAATAGAAAATATACAATTGATTTTGAAATAAAAAATATATTTTGTGAATCATACAAAATTGTTAAAAAATACAGACGATAATTTAATTAACAAATTTCATTTTAAAAGATAATATTTATTTCAAACCTATTGTCTGATAAATTTTGATTTGCCCAGCTCGTTCATATTCATACTCATGGAATCCTCAAAACACTATTAGCATTTAGGAAAAAAAAAGAAAAAAATATTCGTCACTTGCCTTAAAAGATAAATGAGCTCAGATGAAAATTTTCAATCAAACCATTTTGAAGAATGATTCCAAAGATGCAACTCATCAACATTGCAAAGTTGGTCCTTCATTTCTTTGTGGTACAGAGCAACCCGTATTAAATAGGGGTTGTACAATGAAAACCACTACTCAGTCCAATATACATTTGGGCAATTTTGGACCAGGCTTTGTTTTAATCTTGTGAAAAAAAATCATACCAACCAAAAATATATTTATTGTTCTAAAATTAATATTACAATAATCATATAAACATTTCACTTGAGTAAATCTTTAAATTAATTTTTAAAATTGTAAGTATAAACCAATTTAGTTTTAACTTCTCCAGTCTTTAACTCACCATATACTTTTATTCTACTTTATTGTCCATTCTTAGTGGAAACATAGTGTTAACATAGTGCTGCCATGTTTATACATCTGTATTTATATTGTGCTAACTCAAATATATTAAATTAAATATATTATAAAATTTTCTATTATCATGCATGGACATGTTTATTTAATTTAGTTTTCTTTTTGTAACATGAATATAAAAATAGATTTTAGTGTATATATAAATATACCGACTTTAGAAAAAACACGCACTATAATGGGCTATATTTTGAATTGTAGAACTGTACTATTATCCATGCAAAGTAATAAAAGTTCAGTCTAAAATACACCATAGACAATAGAAGTACACAAGACCAACGAGCAAAGACGAGAATAAATAAATAAATAAATAAATAACAACAAATAAATAAATAAACAAATAAATAAATAAAAAAGACCGTGCAAGGAAATAACTCCTTCTATATTATTTTTAATTAATTGGATTTTCAACCTACTTATATTTCTTACAATGAGAAGTTATAGAAAAAGATAAAATGATAATGGGATAGTGTAACTGATCATTCCTTCAATGATGACTACTTCTAATCTCAATCTAATTTCTTTGTTGATATCTCTGCATAAATACATTCAATTGGGAGATATGGGATATTTAGAGACAGGAATCAGATGAATTTCCACTACTCGAAATTCCTATGATCAAAAAAATATCACTCATACTTATGCTTCATTACTTTTTGTCCTAAGAGAAAAATATTGTTCAACTGAACAAAAGATTATTACCATACTAATATAGTACGTTCATATTGGAATTTGAAATTTCTAACTTCAATTTACCCCTCACAGGCAATTATTACAAGACTAAATGTTCAAACAAAGGGACAATCAGAAGAGATAGCCTACAGATATCTTCGAAAAACTTGTCTTACATTTGCTCTGTCTTAACAATGAAGTTTTTTTTTTTTTTCTCTCTCCATTTTGTCAGGGGCATTGTGGGACCACTCAGCCATCACTCTTCTTTGACTGCCTCGGTGTTTGAAGGGGTTTCATCACTTTTAACAACAGGAGCAGCAGCATCAATATCACGGAAAGTAGTTTCTGATGGTTCGGCAGTAGACTCTGATTCAGTAGTTACTGGAACTTCACTTTTAACAGTTCCAACCTTAACATACTTGCTCATGAACTTATATTCCCAGTCTTGTAAAGCATCAAGCTCAAATGGGCCAAGGCCAGAAATATCCCCAGTCAGATCTTTTTCTTCAAAAGACATCTTTGCTAAAGCCCTGCTAGCATCCTTCCCAGCAAATAGTGCATAAGGTCCGCCAGGTCCATAAAACATCCTGCAAGGACACAATTCCATGTGATAAAACAGTGTTGTTAAACCCAATTAAAACATATTAAGGAACAAAACAAAACATTGAATATATATTTCATTCTTGCCTTATAGAAAATGAACTATATTGTCAAGCAAAATCATGTATAATTTCAGTTTCTTGGATTTTTTTAATCAAAAACATATACTCAGCTTAAAGAAGGCCAGGGTTCACAGCTTTGGGACTAACGAAAGTTTGACTGAGATAAAGTAGCTAGGAGCAGACAAAACAGAAAACATTACAGCAGAACAAACAAGGCTTGCAGTGCTAAGAACTAATTGAAAACGCAATGAGAAAAAAATTTTCACATGATTAGTGTTAAAAAAAAAGGAGCAATTTTCAGCAGAAATAAGTTAGGTAGCTATGACTAGGCTTTTGACTGAATCTCCATAATTGGGCTCCATAAAACAGATTTCAAAAGAAAATGGCTGATGTTGCATAACTCGGCTCCTCAATGCCGCATCTTAGTCCAACTCAAACAAAGTTAAGCCCAATCAAAATAAAGATCACAGTGAGCATTACACTTTTTTTCAACTTTGAGATGGGTGAAGGTATACACAAAGATGCAGTGGGACTAAGAAGTTCCACCTCCCACCCATTCAACCAAGCAACGAGTAAAATTAATGTCAATGGGGATGATGGACAAAAAACTGAACAAGACCTTCCACAAAACAAGTTTCCATGAATCCATGTTCAACCTTTGAAATCCAACCCTCCAATTTTGTACTTCAACCATGTAGTTTGCATGTTTGGCATGTGGTTAGATAATCAATTCTCAAACTTTCCAATAAACAACAGACTCAAAAAAAACACTTTAGACATGCATTCTAATCAGGTACAGTTCAAAACTAGCTCTACTTAACTTTTAAACAAACAGGTCCTCAACAATACGAGGAAGATGTTATCTTCTCATCACATGTCACAGAAACAACAAAAAGAGCCCAGGTACAAAAAGCAAAATCTGACCTTTGCAAAAGCAAAAGTACCCCCACACTTACAAATTTGAAATACACTGATCATCAACACAAAAGGGCAGCAGAAAATGCACAAAAAAGGAAAATTTTAAAGAGAGAAATTAATGCATGTTACAAAACAATAATCAAACAAGGTTAACCTAAAAACCCTAACTTGGAAGGCATTCAGTGCTTAACACAAAATAAATAAAATACCCAAAATAAGCATAGACCATCAAAATGAAACAAAATAACAGAGAAGAGCAAATTAAGAAATGGGTGGGTTTTGTGTGACGGTAACCTGCTCTGGGACACATCGTAGATCTGGCCCTTGATGGCCATAAGCAAAGGTTTATCGGGATCCTTGCCGTCGTAGGCTTTGAGCTCCTCAGCCGTGACCTCGCCGAGCTGGACCGGCGGCTTGAGAGGCGGCATCTCCTCCTCCTCGATGTGGCGAGGACGGGGGCGGTTTGGGGGAGCCCCAAAGAGACCCGAAACGACGTAGTAAACGGCCAGAAGTAGCGTGAGCACCGTGAAGAAGGTGGAAGGAGATAGGCCAGTGTAGACCACTATGGCCTCCTTCAAGGTCTCCCACAGTTGCACAGCCATCACTGGTAGGTGAGATAGAGAAACAGAATCAGAGAGAGAGAGAGAGAAAGCTATGAAAAGAGAGAGAAAGCTATGGTTTGGTTTGGTTTGGTAATAGCAATATATAGTGATGAATAATAAAGTCAGAATCTTGAGGTGAGGGTTGGTCATCATTTCTTGTGGCATCTTCTCACCTAACCTTTTTTTTTTTTTTTTTTCCTTTCCTCACATTGGTAAAATACAGTCCTCTTTTGTGTTATCTCGTTCATTCAATTTTTTAATTTACTTATTTCTCATTTTAAGAAAATCAATCCATACCTTTTTTACCTTTTAAAAACTTTAATTTTCCTACAACTTAATCACTTCTTTCATCAATTTGTAGCTACTGTTGATAATAACTTTAACATAATATTATTTATAATAGACTATATTCTTTATTGACTGAAATTTCTTAGAAAAATAATATATTTTTAGTTTCTCGTCTTATTTAATTATTCTCTTCTAAAGTTGTATTATTTTCATAAAATTTATCTAGTAAGGGAGATATGTTAAGAAATATACATTGGACAGAATATTTGTAACACTTTTCTAATATTGAATATAAGAGCTGTGTATCCGTACTTTAAACATAAAAAAAAATGCTTGTAAAATAACTAAAACAAGACTACATCTGTTTTTTTTAGAATGTGTTTTATATAGGTCCGCGTAGTACGGTTATTTGATGTCAAATCAAATTGTTTGTAATAATTTGGATAATATTTGTTAAATAATATATATATATATATATATATATATATATAAATGAAATTATATCGTTATTAATGACTATATAAACAATAAATTTGTCAAATTTAATTACTAAATTATAATTGTTTATTATTATAGCTATTTGTGTAAAATTTTATTAAAGCTAAACAATAATACCAAAATAATATATATATATATATATATATATGAAAAGAATATTTAATGAGATTTCAAACTTATAAATTATGAATATTTTTTAAAGTTTAATTAAAAGACTATTAGGTAATGTGTCCCTGAAAATAAAATAATTATTTTATCCAATTGTAATAGGTTGTCTAGCATGTTAAAAAGATCAAAATTTATTTATATTATTATGTTTATCTCAAGAAAAAAATGTTAAAAACAATAAAATAATTCCTTATTAAATTAAAAAATAAGAATAATAATATCTACTATATTGTTATGATAAGAATTGAGTTCATTTATTATATCTGATAAAGATGAAACTTAAATATTTTATTATTAAGTTAAAAGTTAATTATTCAGATTTTATTTATAAAAATTAATTATTTTTGTTAAATAATTTTTTTTTAGATTTTCAGTGGATCGTTTATTTCTTTTAATATCCGAACCTATCATAGTGAACTTTTTGTGTGAGTTAACAAAATATTTTGAACTCATAATGATAAAATTTATAACAATATTTTTGTAAATAAGTAAAGAATGAGTTTATTTTAGATATTTAATTCATTTTACTTTGGAGAGTCCATGCAGTCAAGTATAAGCATGATCAAGACTCATTGACTTCATATATTCTTGTTGCATCATACAGGTTGATATTTGAACATGTCTTGCAATAACATGTTCGTCAATTTCTGTTTATATGTTCAAATAACTTAATAAAAAAATCAAACTATTTTGTCATTTCCAAGCCATCAAAAGTTGCCGGCATATGATATCAGTTTATATAAAATTAAATGGTATCAAATAGAGCATCTCATATACAAGAATTAGATTACAAGATCGCCAAGGAGAAAAATTACTGTTAGTGGATAATGTTAAGTAAAATATTTACCACAAAAAGTATCGATTTTTTTTTTTTTTTCTTGAATCTCAAACTTTCAACTTTTCTCCAAGTAGGATTAATGTTAAAAGTGTGGTTGGAAATTCATTTCTAAAGTGAATTTGTTATACAAATATTTTGTAAATTGAGTCAAACATAAATATTTAAATAACTTTTAAATTAAATAAATAAAGAAAAAAAAGAAAATCATCACTATAAAAAATTTAACTAAAATAAAATTTAAAAATAAATTGCTTATTGTGAGGTTCTTCACTGTTCCCAACATCTTGAACAGAGAGAGCTGCATTGGACAACCAAACAAAAATTTAATTTCTAGCTAGAATTTAAACAACAGTGATTGTATTTTTAATTTAATTTAAACTTTAATATTAAAACAGTTTTTAAAACTAGACTCCTAATAATCCTTTTTACATTAAAGAGTGCAATATCTTTAGAAAACTGTCCAAATGGGTAAAATTTTAAAAATATATAAAATTAGATAAGTCAATATTGTACATTATTGTACAGGTGACTTTATTACGAAGAAATTAGCATCTAAAACTTTATTTTTTTTTAATGAAATCGTAAAAATAGTTATAATTTTTAATATTTTTTATTGAAGTTGTATTTAAGTAATATTTTTATTTTATTTAACAAAATTTTTATTTAAAATAAAATTTCATTATTAGAAAAACAACCGAGTAACAGATTCTTCATAGTAAAATATGAAAATAAACATTTGAAAAAAAGTTTCCACTTTAATAATTTTGTTAAAAAAGGTATTGGGAGTTTATAATTTAATATAATAACAATGTTGGTCCCGGTGGCTGGCGAAGTTTGCAAGGAAAGAGGTGCAAGTGTTAAATTTTGCAGGTGGGACTATTATTAGCTCATTCAATGGGGCCTAACCCATCACATCGCAATACATAGAGTTTATGCATATTTCTTTTTTCCGTCGGCACGTTATCTATATGTACTAACAACTATTTTGTCTTGCAGAATATATTAATTAATTAATTCATTTTAAAATATAATTATTTAAAGTTTTATCATAAATAAGAATACAAACAGGAAAATAACATAAATAATGTCTAGTTTTTTTATTCTTTTAAACAATTTAGAGAGATTTCTCCAAAGACATTTTTTATATTTAATAAAAAAAAATTAATAATACGAATAAGCATTTTAATATTTAATTACAGTTACAATAATTTATAATGAGGATAACGAAATTAAGTAAAATAAAATAAAGAGTTTTTTTTAACTTACAGAAATTTGTTATATCTAAAAATATATCAATTATAGTGGTTATATTTGAGAAACATTTACACCAATTTCAGGTGGACTTTAGTAAGATTTATTATTTTTTATCAGTAATTGTCCAAATTTGTATCAAATGGGTTTATGTAAAAAAATAAATACGGAAAAAAGATAAGTCTTGCTCTGAGTAGCATTACTTTTCAGAAGTTAGTTATTCTCGATATGGGTGGCAACTGAAAATTAATAAAGGAGTTGTTAGGATCGATAATACTTTTATTATAAGAAATCATCCCTACTTACTAAACATAATTTTAATTTAGCTTAACAAGTGCTAATTTTTTAAAATAATAAACTGGTGTATTAGACTGTTATGTATTATTTTTACAGTGAAGTCATGCATTAAAATGTTGTGTGTTTATCTATTATTTTTGCACCGAAATTATTATACATAGTAACGATTTCAACCTTAGAAAAAAGTTAATAATATTAATTAAGTTAAATAAAAATTGTCCTTAACTTCAACTGCTTCTCTACTAAAGTGAAATTAGACTGATTGGACACGACTTATTTAGTTTTATAGTTTTTCTAAAATTTATTCAATCTCATAAATTTGAAGTAAAATTATATTATTTCTATGAAAAGAGCATCTTTCTTCACATGCATCTCTTATGATTTTACTTAAGACTGCAAAATTTATATTTTTCTTTACTAATATCGTTATTACGATGATTTCCCAAATGAACTAATTTATCTTTACTATTATTTAGATTGTAATGAAAATTATTTTGTGATAGCTCAAAGATTTATAAAATAAATATTATTTCCTCTAGTCATTAATACAGGTCGGTATATGGACCCTACGCATTATGGTTATATTTTTTAAATGTAGACATAAATATGTGAAATATTGAATTCAACCTTATTTATTTGCAGGTTTACAGGTTAATCTTCCATCCGTTTAACATAGATTTTATTTTTTATATATATTTTAAAAACAAAAACACAAAAAAAAAATCTAAATGTAAGCCCAATCACAAAAAATAATCTTAGTATTTAAACAATTTTAATAATAATATGTTTTAATACAGTAAACTTTAGTTTAACAAATGAAATAATATCATATAATCTACTATTATTATCATCATCTTAAAGACAATGATTAAATAATCAAGTGAACATGTATAAAAAAAATAAAGTGGATAAAATTGTTGTTAAACAATGTAACATATTTTAAAAAAAATGATAAATGTGAGAATAAGTTAATGCTAGTAAGTAAAAAAAAATGTTATCAATTTCATATGAGATATAACTAAATATCTACTACTTCTTACATATTTAATAAGAATGGTCTTAACCTGATTTATAAAAAAGCTATTATATCCAATTATGTACTGATATTTTATGAGATCATAACTTTTTTATAAGAATTATCAATCACATCTTTCATATTTAAAGATTAAATATCACAGAAAATTATTCTTGTAGTTTTTGGTTATGCAAATGATAGGCTAACATATCGGATCCACAAAAACCATTAAATTTAAAGGTATAATAATCTTAATTATCTATAATAATTTCACACATTCGATGACATCACAATTTAACTGGAATTTATTTATATTCAGTTTGATATAAAAATAAAATTTAAATATTATTTATAAGTTAATTTATGATCATACTAAAATTATAAGTAGGGTGATAATAGGAAGAATGGACTGGTCTGTTTATAGATTAATAGATTCTAATAATCTCGTATAACTACGAGCTTGCGAATTAGTCTGCATAAACTAAAAAAATATTTAAAAAATATTTTGTAATGTTTTAATCTTAAAATAGAATATCTTATAAAAATAAAGATTTATAGTAAGTACAACACTTTTAAAAAAATCTTAAAGATTAATAAGTTAATATTTAATACAAGTAAATAAAGAAACACTTATAAAAAAAAATATTGAAGTAAATAAAATCTAAATTTATATTTGTAAGAATATGATATAGATGAAATAGTGAAATAAAAATATTTAATCATATTCAACATCTAAATAATACTATACAATAATAAAATATTTAAAAATAACGTGGATTAGTAGAAAAGTCAAAAATAATATTAGATAATGGAATTTCAACCTATCTTCCACATTGCATCAATTATATTATATCATTTACGCTTTCCATATTTATTTACCACTCATAACACGTTTCCATATTTGTTAAAACTAAAAGTTATACATTTGAGTTTTTAGCAGTAAAAGTGCAATTTTGTATGCTTAACCAGAAAATCATGATTTATGTTGTTTTTAAAATAATTATTATAAAATTCAAAGTTACCACTGATAATATCTTGTAATCAGTTTAAAAAAGAAAACTTTTTCCAATATATGGATTATTTAGTCATTGCAATCCAAAATTGCAATACCACAATTTGAAAAAAAATCAATAGCATTTGAATCTGCAGCAAACATTCCAAAACCACTGACCAAAGTTCCAAATACAAGCATCAGATAACAGTTTGACAGACCCAGTAGAAGAGAAAATCGGTTACAAAAAACAATGCAAACGTTCAGCATTCACCCCGCACATGTAAATGTTCTCATTTGGAACGGGTAAAGACTAGTTCATTACCTGTAAATGTTGAAACTAAACAAGAATATCCCAAAACTAATCTCCTCTACTCTGTAAAGAACCAAAATTACTGTCTCATCATTTTTTCATGATGGAAAAAACACTTTTCAAAATGAAACCAACTACAGAAACAAAACTTATTATTCCTATATACACTTACAAGATTTGGCTAACTCCTAAAGGGTGCAACAGCATTCATTTGTAAGAATCAAACTTTGTTTATTTGGCTCTACACTTAAGGTAGCACCATGAAACAACAGAAAATGTGACATACGGTGAAAGACTAGATCACTACCAGATTGCTGCTTTCTTTTGCTCAAAGTGTGAGAGACCTCACCTCATCTGTTTTCCAAAGCCCTTCCTCGTACTTGTACCACCTAACCAGTCCTTCATCAGTTCTTGTTCTTTGGCACATGACACAGCTGTCATCCATGCATGTGAGAAATTCACGTAACCGAGAAGCCTTCTGACGAATAGTCATGTCAATTTCCTTAACGATTCTTTTATGTTGAGGAGCTGGAAGGACTTCCATCAGAATGCAATGTGATATGTTGAGCACTTCTAAGTTTTGTAAGCTATCAAGGATGAGAATGAGAACATCCGTAAAAAGCATTGAGCACCGAAGGCTCAAGACTCTCAAGTTTGGAAGAAACGCAGCCAGAGATGAAGCAAAGAAAACATCACATGGCCCCATAATCTTGAGTTCACTAAAGTTCTTGCAGTTGGTTGAGATTTCCTCCAAAATATATGGTGGATTCGCTATACTAGGCATTGTCAGGGACTCCAACTCTTTCCAGCAGCGGATGGACTTGCACATTCCTGTTTTCTTGATTCTGTTCCAAGCAGGCAGGACAAGTCGTTTGAGTTGTGGACACCTGACAAAGGGACATTATTAGCTCTTTCGACAAACTACATGTGCAATCTCCAATTTTAAGGAGTGTTAGCTACCAACAATGGTTGTCCCTTTCTCTTCTAAAAATTGAAATACAACTACACTATCCTGTTAATTTTCAAATGTTTTCCAGCAATTGAGGGTAAAAAATCTCATAAAGTTATTGCCCCAATATTGAGCAACCTTAAGTTTTAGGCACCAAGAGAAAGTTGATCAATCAACAAATCATATTCCACAAGTTATAAATATCACTGATTAACCTCCTGTGTGTATTCATTTCATATGGTTTATGCTAACTTTATACGTTTAATACATAGAATGATTTTGAAAGTTGAAGTTACCTTTCAGCAGTGTATGTCAACTGTTCATCACTCACGTACAGGTTGAAATGGAAGATCAAAGTCGTTATACTCTGTCGGCTGAGGCCCAGGGAGATCTTCAACAATCGCGTTAATGTCCTATCAGATCGTTCATCAACATAAACATATGGCTCTAATGGGATCTTGATGAAATTAGATCTTAGCATTGACAAATTTAGTGTTTTCCAAAGAAGGGGATCACAGCATGCCATGCGCCATGCACTACAAACACGAGAGATGCCGGATGTCAACTCAAAAATGTCAAGCAACTGAAAAATCTTCACCAAAATATCTATGTCCAGATCCTCCCATCTCCTTATGTTAGAGTCGTTGTCTTCCATTAAGTCAGTTCTTCAAAATCCTCACTGAATTTCAGAGTAAAGAAACACCTACAGAAACCAAACCAAAAACCACTTCTAAGATTAAACCGTTGGAGTTAAAAAATAAAAGCAGCATATGGAAAGAAGAATAAAAACTAAAAAATACTGAGGATAACAGGAAATCCAAGCAAGCCTTACAATCCCCGATAGTAGTGTAACTACCGACACTGAAAACATTATAGCAGGATAGTTGTTCTAAAATTTTTATATAGTTTACACAATGTAAACTATATGCACATAAATACCATCTTCTGAATCCAAGTCTTCTTTCTAAACCTAGCTTTTTGGTCTATCCAAGTTCTATCCAAGTTTAGAATCTACGTTTCTAAACCTAGATTGTAAATTAACAACTTCTATTCTTCGCTTTTTGGTCTTAAGTTTTCAGTCTTTTCTCTTTAGTGTTTTATTTTTTGTTCATAACACTGATATATTTTTGGGTTTTCATCATTTCATGTCCCAACCTTCCTCTTCTAGTCAATATTTCAAGTCTACTTTCTACCATACCATGATATTGAAAGATAATGGATGCAGAAACATACAAAGATTTATTTTAAACAAAGATTATCAATATTACAAGCCAGAAAAATTAAGAAAGGTACAAATTTCAATTCTTCAAGAATTAAAAACAGACTGAGGTACTGGGCTCTTCATTCACAAAAATGAAGATTTTTTGCTCAGAAGTTAGTATACTCGTATTCTTAGGAACCACTTTTTTGGAATATACAAGTACAACTTAATTACACATCACAAATTGAGGAAGACAACTTTCTTTGTTATTCAACAAATTAACGAGGGTAATACCATTTCTTTATAGGGCATCTAGTATGCAGAATTTTATTTCTAACAACTGATGAATTATGTTTCTCAAAAATCAAGTTTCCTATTAATCCTATTTTCTTGAGATGTTATCTTGAGCCTGGCTAAAATTTTCTCATCTTCATTGGAATCTTGGATTTCTGAGACCCTCTATAGGAATATTTTATTGAAAATTGAGAAACAGTTAAAAAAATTCCTCAGAATGTTAGATTCCTGAAAACATTTTAAAATAAATCATACAAAGCAAGCACATTTAACATTCCCAACATAAGATTTCTATGAAACCTAAAAGAATCCCCCCACCAAACACCCGAGTGCTAACATACAATGTCAGTCATTAGCTTAGCAGCACTAACTGTCATCATAAATTTTGATTAATGAGCAGGGGCTAATAATCTTTCACCGCATGCAAAATATTTCAGAGAGAGAAATTCACACTCATCATCAATCAAGAACCCCATGGATACATCCCCGGCCAATGGTAACTCAATCATTTCAGCCTGAACTCACAAATTAGACATAGATGGAATACTAAATCACCAACATAGCATCTGCAAAAGGCAATTCACAATTCCCATAACCCCTTTACTAAAAGATCATTAACTCCAGTCCAGGATTCTCATAATCATTCGATAAAAGTCCTTTAATTTAAACAGATTTTTTAATAGACAATCATTGTTAGAATTCATCTACATGTCAGGATCACATGGGTGGGTCGGTAACATAAGCGAAAAAAAAAAGAAAATAAAGAAACAGAGATGTGAGAACAGAAAAGACGAACAAACCAAAGATAACAAAGAAATAACAAGTGGAGTTGATTAGGCGTCCAAACCACATTCACTCCAAAAACAAAACTTTATCATTAAAAATGAAAATTGGACGTGAAATGAATGGGAAAATGAACAGTTAATCAGACTAAACAATTGACACTTGTTCAATTAAACTCTGCAGTCCAATTACTCGGGTTTCACTCGGCCACTGACGCCAACTTACAAGTTTCCATGACAAAACAATTAGTCATGTTTCACAGAGCATCAACAAAAATAATTTAAGTTGTAACTCTCTCAGACCAGATCTCGAAAGCGCCAAATCCGAAACAGAAGCAAGTGCATGACCCATCAGCACCGCAATCATGAATTCTTGATCAAACAAATTCCAGAAACCCATAAACGAAAGGTCGCGGAAAAAATAATCTTGGACACTCAAAAATTCTGGGTCAATCGTTTAAGGTAAGGATCTAATCCTCCGCTACCCCAATTTTTCAACTTGTTTACAGATACAGACATGGGTATGTGCTTTGAAGATTTTTGTGTGTGTAGAGTACGAAGAAGATAGAGAGAGGAGACAGACCTTGAGACAACAGAAATTGTGTTCGAAGTGGATGAGGATGTTGGTGTTGGTGTTGGTGTCGTTGGTGAGTAGCTGAGTCGAAGATGAACAAGTGCAGAGGTTTTGAGGTGTTCGTTCTTGCTCTGCTTCTTTTCCCTTTTTTATATAAAAAAAAAATGTTACGAAACATGTAAATTGTGAACAGAAAGGTGGATGTAGATGCGGATTCCAAGGGACGGTTTGAAATTACCAAAACAACCTTGTCTTAGGTCATGAAATGGGGTTTCCGAAAAAACAAAACAGAACTTTTCTCTTGGAAAAACAAAGTCAAATACAGATAATTAGATTTTTTTCTACCACTGTTCTGCAATTAAATCAGAGTTTCACATAATAAATTCTGGACTAAAAACATATTATATAGCATATGAAAATGTATTGAAATTAAATTTATATAATCTAATGGCACATTAATTGACTTTTATAATAATTTTCATAAAAATTATATTAAGATAATTTCTTCTTAATTTACTGTATAAAATATGTTACATATTTAATTTTGAAAATTATGATATTGTTACATATTATTTTACTATGAAAGTAATTACTAATATCATAGTACATTTTAAACAGATAAAGTAATTACTAGTATTGTCACATACTTTAAGCATATACAAAATAGGTATCTTCTCCCAATTTTTTTTTTGTTCATATTGAAAGTGGTTTCAAGATTTGATATTTGAACTGCTTATTTAATAAATAAAAACAATTATCGCCTTATATAGAACATAAGTTTATTTTTTATATATCATTGATGCAAATATTATTTTTACATTAATAATTAATAAAATAATTTCAAATATTTTTTTTTAGAAGTTAGTGTATTAATATCACAATAATACTTGAGTTTAGTAAGAACAAATATTGTGTCTGATTTGAAGGTAAGAGCAACTTAACTGCTCAGTTAATCTATTGGATTTGTTTTTCGTGTTTACCATCTACTTTCCTTAACCTTTTTCCATCCTCACATCTTTTATTTTAAAAAAATATTATTTATAAGATTTTTTTGGAAAAGTTATGTCACTTTTTTAGATTTTTATTTTAAAGAAAGATGCATATAACGACTCTTAATTAAATATTTAAAATTACTCACATACTAGAAAATATAAGAATTCACTTTAAAACAACATATATATATATAATAAATTTTCTTAACATTAATAAAATATTTATATTTTTTTTTGTTTTATCCTTTGAATTTCTAAATTATGTAAATTAGTTAAATTGAAGCAGTAACATAAAAAAAAACTTTTTTTTTTCAAAAAATATGATGTTTAAAATGTAAACATAGATAATATATTTGAAAGTATTCTTCTATATTATCTAATACTAAATTCCAAGATGTACATTGAAATTAGTTAAATTTAAAAAAAAATAATCTAAATAATATGATTTAATATTACATTGAATTTAGTTAAATTTAGAAAAATAAAAAATAATCTAACTAATTATGACTTAATCTATATGATATTCATTAGTGTTTTATAAGATTAAGATGGTGACTCCAGATAAGTCTGTTGTGAGATTTGTATTTCTATTAATTTTCATTAACATTGTATCATATTGTTGCATGAAATTAGAGGCAATGAATGTTGTGGGTCTACCCTGCCATATTGACAATAATTATCCTTTATTTATTCAAATTGTAGTTACAAATATGTTAACATTATTATTCAAATACCCTCATTCTTTCATTAACAACAACCTCACTCAAAAACACCTTGAATTAAGTAGAGATTCTTGCAAAGATTAACTTAATAGTAGAATATTAAGTAACATCTATATTAAGTATTATATATATATATATATATATATATATATATATATGTATGTATTTATGTATGTATGTATCTATTGCACTGTACAGAGGACCCTTCAGTTGTCAGTCACCAAGCCTATAAGAGGTGGGCTATTATCATTATAAAATTTGAAATTAGTGTCACCCCTCTAATAGGAGGGTCTATGATAGAGAGCAACTTTTTGTATTCTCTATGCCTTTCCTCTCACAATGAAAAGGTATTTTGAATGTATTTTACACTTTTCTTCTGATACACTTTTTATACGTAATTGTGTGACATGAAAAAAATACAAAAAAAACTTTAATAATATATATATATATATATATATATATATATGTGTGTGTGTATTTATATGAAATTTGACACGAGAGAATAAATGAGTGACCTGAGTGTAGTAAGAACAAATGTTGTAGGTGATTTGAAGCTAAGGGCAACTTAACTACTCAGTTAATCTATTGGATTTGTTTCCTATGTCTACTATTTACCTTACCTAACCTGTTTCCATCCTCACATCTTTTATTTAAAAAATTATTATTTATGACATTTTTTTCTGAAAGTTATGTCACATTTTTAGATTTTTTTAAAATATTTAAAATTACTCACAGAGTAGAAAATATAAGAATTCACTTTAAAACAACATTCATATGTAATAAATTTTCTTAACATTAATAAAATATTTATAATATTTTTTTGTTTTATCCTTTTAATCTCTAAATTATGTAAATTAGTTAAATTGAAAATGACAGTAACATAAAAAAAAAATTGTTTTTCAAAAAATATGATGTTTAAAATATAAACATAGATAATATATTTGAAAGTATTCACTTATATTATGTAATACTAAATTCCAAGATCAATTTTTAGTACATTGAAATTAGTTAATTTTTTTTAGAAAAGAAAAGAATAATAATCTAAATAATATGATTTTATATTACATTGAATTTAGTTAAATTTATAAAAAAATCTAATCTAACTAATTATGATTTAATCTATATGATATTCATTAGTGTTTGATAGGGCCAAGATGGTCACTCCACAGAAGTGTGCTGTCATATTTGTATTCCTACTACTTTTCATTAATATTACATCAGATTGGTGCATGAAATCAGAGACAATGAATGTTGTGGGTCTACCATGTCATATTGGCAATAATTATATTCTCTTTGTCCAGATTGTAGTTGCAAATATGTTAACACTTTCTATTAGGATACTCTCATTCTTTCATTAACAACAACTTCACTCAAATACCTTGAATTAAGTAGAGATTCTTGCAAAGATTAACTTGAATAACAAAATATTAAGTAAGCCTATATAATAATTATATATATGTATTGTACTGTGCAAAAGACCCTTCAATTTCCAGTCATGCAGGCCTATAAGAGGTGGGTCATTATCATTATTAAAAAATCCTTCAGTTGCCAGTCACAGGCCTACAAGAGGTGGGCCATTATCATTATTACAAAACTTGAAATCAGTGTCACCCTTATGATAGCAGCGTTTATGACAGAGAGCAGCTTTTTGTGTTCTCAACACCTTCCCTCTGACAGTGAAAGGGTATGTTAAGTGTATTTTACACCTTGCTTATGATAAAATTGAATATTTATTATTACATGAATACCACACCATTGTAAATACCAAAGAGCATAAGAGAAAAAGGGATGAAATTAGTTAAATTAAAGAACAAAAGAATAATGATCTAAATAATATGATTTAATATTACATTGAATTTAGTTAAATTTAGAGAAAAACAACTAATATAACTAATTATGACTTAATCTATATGATATTCATCAGTATTTGATAAGGTCAAGATGGTCACTCCATATATGTCTATTGTCATATTTGTATTCCCATTACTTTTCATTAACATTGCATCAGATTGGTGCATGAAATTAGAGACAATGAATGTTGTGGGTCTATCCTGCCATATTGACAATAATAATTCTTTCTTTGTCCAAATTGTAGTTGTAAATGTGTTGACACTTATTGTTATACTCAGGATACTCTCATTAGTTCGTTAACAACAACTTCACTCAAATACCTTGAATTAAGTAGAGATTCTTGCAAAGATTAACTTGAATAACAAAATATTTATTATTATCTATAATTAATCATTGTAAGCCTACATAATATTTGTTATATGTTTTGTACTGTACAAGGACCCTTCAGTTGCTAGTCACCTAAGCCTACAAGAGGTGGGTCACTATCATCATTACAAAACTTGGAAACAGTGTCACCTCTTTAATAGCAGGGCCTCGTGTTCTCTGGACTTTCTCTTTGACAAAAAGTGAAAGAGTATGTTGAGTGAATTTAACACATTTCCTCTTATAATGAGTTAATATTTATTATTGCATGAATACCACCGTAAATAATAAAGAATAAAAGAAAAAGAGAGAGGTTCTATCTAATCCAATCTACACTAAATCTCTGATAACTGACTTTAGTATAGGAGTACCTTTTGCATATCCTTTTTAGATGAAGGAGTTGTTAAAGTTGATATCTGAAAAATATTATTATTATTGTTATTAGTCTCAAGGTTCTATAATAACAGTACAAAACTTTAACTTGTGATAACTTTGATAAGTTTTTTAAAATATCAAACACAAACACTAGTATAACACATGTGATATTTTATTCAACAACTATTTCTTTAAAAAGATAAAATTATAATAAAACTAAAAAAATGTCCATACTTTATTTATAATTTTTTTTATTTTTTTATTCATTTAATATTTATACCATAAGATTAAGTAAGATTGAAAGTCATGTATAGAAGAGTTTAATATAAAATTTGAGTATGTTGAATTGGGATCTTTAAAAAGATATTTAAATATGTGTTTGAGCAAAGAATTTTAAAATAAATTGAAATTCTATAATTTTACTAGAATGATTGAATTATTTAAAATCAGGTCATTTTAAATTTCATATAAAAAAAACAAAAATTGAAATTCTTTCTATTTTCAAAATAATTTTTTTCTCTGTCTTTCTTTCTTAATCGAGACGTTAGTTAAATACAAACAAACATAGTTAAGATTATTACTTTTCAATTAAGGTGAATTAATAATTTATTTTTATTAATGTAGTATGAGTTATTGTGTTATTTAAATTGTTAAAATTATCTTTTATTGTCATTGTAGACCATTGTTGTATTTTACTTTACATTTGTAAAGGTTGTATTAGTTCAACATTATTTCTTTTATTATCATTAACACATTTATTATTCGATATCAATAGTTTGCAATTGGTAACTAAATAAACTTTCAATCTACATTAACTTATCAATGTTAATTGGACAAATCTTCAACTAACATTCGAAAAAAGTAGACAAAAAAATTCTAACTATTAATATTATAAAAATAGCCTTCATTACTATAAAAGTAAGATTAATATCAATTGAAACAATCTTGATTTTTTTTATAGGAATATTCGTTGAATTTTTTTGATAAATATTGAAAAAAAAACCTCAATTAAGATTGATTAAAAAAACCAATGATATTAATATTTTTCACATTTGGTAGTAATTAAAATGTTTTATCTAAACTAAAAAAATTAAAGTTCACTAAATTCCAATTACATTATTTAAATAAAATACTTAAGAAAAAAAATTATATTTGATGTATTTAAATGGGTTGAAGACGATAAAATTCTCTATCTAAAGAGGTTAAGGGTAAGGGAAGAAGAATCTTATCAATGAGTTACACAACAACCACCCAGTCCATCACAACAGCAAAAAACTATAAATTATAATATTAATAGCACAGACAAATGTAATAATTATAATTAATAATTTCATAACTGCTAAATAATTATTGAATGACTTTAATTATCAATTAGTGTTAATACATGCATTTTTATTTGATTCAATGTATAACTGATGGCTTATTATTATTATTATCATTAATTATATCATTATTATTATTTTTAATATATTTGATAAAATTTAACTGTTTTTTATTAGTGTATCTTGCCTTTTCACCTCCCCTTTTTTTTAACATTTTCATTTTGTGTTCAAACGTCCCAATGTTAGTTTGAATGAGTAAATCACTGAAAAGAAGAGATAAAAAAGAAAAAAGTATTTCGGTGTATGTAGTTAAAGATTTGTACGGAAGGGCAAATAATCGATTATATAATATACTTAACTCACTCTCAATACATAAATATTTTAAAACTCTTAAGTTTCTTAAAAATAATTTAATCAATTTTACTTTTGAAAAACTTGTTCCAGCTTTTGTTGCGATAATTACAAATAATGTTGGTAATATTTTTATAAACCATGTATGCATTTGGAGAAAAACTTCGTCATTATATAAAGTTTAATATTTAACGATATGGTAATTTTATTTGCAATTATTTCTTTTAATATCTTTAATTATGAAAACAAATCAAGATTACCATGGTTTCAAAACCTAAAATGTATTCTAAGATTAGTACAATTTTTTTCAATTTATCTCCTCCAAAGTTTTAAATTTATTTGGATGAAACAAAAACCGAAACATATTTTTCAGATTCTAAAATTTATTCAAATGAAATCTCAATAGAAAAAATAAATTGATCTGCTATATAGAAAGAATAATCAATACAAAAAGAATCTTTAACTAGATGAGTTAACCAGTGATCTAACTGAAAACATAAATACATTTTCTTATAAGATTTCTTTTACTGTTCGGTGGAAGAAGCAAACAAAAAAAATACATGCATTTTACTTTTGACATTAGATCCATTTTATATCCTAGTCCATTATATCATTAAAATTAAAGTCATATCTTTTTAATACACAAATAAGTTCATATACAAACATTTTTTTTTCATTAACTTCTAAAAACTCTAAAAAGTATAAATTTATCATGATCAAACCAATAAAGATCTACCCCAAAATAAGAATCCTTTCAAAATACTAAGAAGAAACTTTTTTTTTTCATCTTTAATATTGTTTAGGATAATACTTTTTATTTAAGAATCAGAATATTCTATAAGTCAATTTTGTATAGTCCTATCATTTTTTATATGTATAACATACTCTCGAATAATTAGACTAAATTTTGTTAACATCTCTAACACGCTAAAAAAGTTGTTATTGTTTTTTACTATAAATTTTCATTTGTCCCACAAAAAGCTAAATTGTTGGTGGGTAAATGTTTAAAATATAGCTAGATCCTTTTTTTTTTGTTTGTTAATGTTCCTTATCTTTATTAATTTGTTATTAGATCTCTTTATTATATGTATTTCTCTTTCTGAATCTTGTTAGAAATTCAACCCATTTTTTTTTATATTAGTTACATGTTCAAGAATTATTTCAGGACTCTTAAACCTAACCAATACATTTTCAATCTCTAGAACCTTCACTAGCTAATTAATTAACAATACAATAACAACACAACTAATCCTTGGAATAAATTATTAACTATCTTTTATCATATTTTTCTCCATCTGGTATTACTCTTTAGTAATAAAAAGAAGAAAAAACTAGAAATATATATAATATGTAATATATGAACCTTATAAAATAATGAACCTTATTAAAAATGAATATTTTTTCTAATAATTTATATCAATAAAAATATTAAAAAGATTGGGCCTTGTAAATCTTTAGGAACATATGTCTTATTTTTTGTCTGATTGAACGTACAACTTGTTCATAACAAAAAAGAATTATCTTTCTTTTCCAAACATTTCTTCACTCATTTTTTTTTATTCTTATTTTCTCTTCCTTTCCTTTCCTTCTATTTTCACTGTGAAACGGAACATTATTGATTTAAATGAACCTAAATTTTTTAATTCTCCTCTATATGGTTTTAACTTCTATATTGAGTTCACTAATATAAAAGAAAATACTATATTTATATGAAATTGTGCAATTATGTATGTAACATTTTCCGTTGGACTTTCCATTATATATCTTAATTATTTTTCTTCTGCATCGTATTTGTGTGAATTGTATTATATTTATTATATATAATTTCTCTGATAAAACTATAAAAATATTCTGTTTTAGGCATGTAACAGACAACTCATCTCACACATGACATGAGAGGGAAAGTGAACTGCAGCTAAAACTAACTATATTTAGATATCAAGTATTAAATCCTATAGTGTAAAAAATATTACATTATCAACCAATGATTTTCAAAATAATTATTATAAAATAAGGAGACTTATTGTATATACCCTGTTTGCAATAAGATAAAAGTGAAGTAATGCATGCATTATTTACTCTTATAAACATAATAAAATATATTACATAAAGTATAAGTGTAAAATCACATGCAAAGTTCAATTTTTCTCTTTATTAGTGTCGTTTAAAATAGAGGTTTTGTTCATTTTTCTGGTAAAAGCAGTTCTATTCTTCCCATGCTTCTTTAGGTGGAACAAATAAATTGCAACCGAGCTTTACGTTTAATATCACCACTTAAGTCTGAAACATTAGAAATCATTCATCATCCATGATTAGTTTATTTAATCAAAACTCAAGCTGCTTCACCTATACATTATGCTAAATTGCTATTAGGGTGCTATTGGATTCTATGCTACCCAAACATTATCGTCAAGAGTTTATATGAATTTAGTGCATGCGTCATTTTTGCTAAATTTATTAGAAAGACTAATATATCATATGACTACCCAACTAAATTATACATATATTGTCACTCTTTTCAATTTGAGAGAGGTCAGGTCCATGTGGTAAACATATTAATTATAATGATTGATATACAAATCTACCAGAACCTGTGAAGACTTAGAATTGAATGGTTGTTGTTGGAGAAGATTTTGATTGAATCATAAACTTCCCATGCATGTATGATGAATAAAGTAGGTTTGATGAGATTGAAACATAAACTTTCCATCAGAACCTGTGATATACACACCATTCCTATTTCACTTTTAGAATGGATGGTCATCGAATAATATGTTAATATGTTACTTGACGAAGATTTTGATGTTATATGTTTGATACAAAAACATTTTTACTCTACGTTTCTCTCTCTCTCTCTCTCTATATATATATATATATATATA
>Ga0209489_102320_pt1 | contig 38852 bp, 19 predicted proteins | sample SiratrowhiteBW_FD_187527 | JGI IMG/M metagenome (GOLD analysis project Ga0209489, IMG submission 187527) | Root nodule microbial communities of legume samples collected from California, USA - Siratro white BW (SPAdes) (version 2) | ecosystem: Host-associated > Plants > Roots > Nodule | place...
TTTTTTTTTTCTTTGGGACAAGTACTTTTGTTGAATGAAATATGTTCAGAGTTGGATATATGTATGAACATGCGATTATTCCAGTACCTGTATATTTTTTTTCCAATGGGTACTAGAACGGTTGTGTTATTAATAATTTTAAATGTATATAATGAAGTTAACAACTAATAGTGAAGAATTACAAAACTTAATTTGATTAACCCTTATTAGCTCTTAGGAATATGGTTGGGACAGAGAACTTAAAAGAACGTATAGCTCCCATTCATGTTGTTAATTTCAGTAAGGTGGAAGTAACATTATATCTTAAACCCTAATAAGAGTCTAATGTTGTTATGTTTCGTGTTACATAATGAGACCAGAATTCACGAATCTGGTTTAAGTGATTTGGGGAAGGGAGAGGAGACTTTGCAATGATTTTGCTGACCCGCTAAGTGTTACCATCGAGTAAATAAAAGTTATCTTCTTCTACGTATAAAGATTTTCAAATGTTTATATTAGCAAAAGGGATGTAAGTGTGAGAAAGTTTGAGTTTTAAATATTCTATGCTTCCAAATTTGAAAATTTAAATGCTTGTAACCACCATATGCTTTATTGGTAAAGATGTAACTGTTGACGATGAGATCATGTAATTTGTTGTGGTTTAATTTTATTCTTGATCTTACTTTGATATAAGTAGGTAATTCATTTAGAAGCCTTTTGGTATTGTTTATTTGTTTTACTAGATTAAAAGGTGTTTTAATCTTTTAAAAGGTTTTTAGACTTCCTATCCTTGTAAGGAAAAACATTTTAATTAATTAAAAATATGAAAGATGGATTAAAATAATTTAAACATTTTAAAGTCTAAAGGTTGTTTTTGATTTGTTGAAATAAATTTTTAATAGATTAAAATCACTAAAAAGTTGGGAAAAAAGGAAAAATATATCAGAATTGAGAATTTTTTTCAAGATCTTCTTGGAAGTAGAATAAAGGAGTCATTCTCTATTATATAAAATAAATATTTATGATACTAATATTCGAGTTGAACCATGAAATGTTTAACATTAAATATCTTTATAATATATTCAAGAGGTATCTTATCAAACAGTAAGATGTTATGTATTTGTTAGTCAGAAGAAAGATGAACTTTTATCTAATTTAAGTTATCTTAATTTTTTAAAAATGTGTTTTAATGAATTAAAACTTTATTACTAAGACATTACTTTAATAGATTAAAACAAAATTCAATTCATTAAAACCAATAGTTTTATATGAGAGTTATCTCAATCAATCTATGTCCAATAAATTTAAAAAAATAAAAGTTTAAATTATTTATAAACACTGGTATAAGTTCTACAAATTAAATAAATATTTTTAGAAGTTATTTTATTTAACCAATGGTTTCAAGATCATATAAATTAAACAAATCATGTCTTGATCAGCTTTGTATGTTTTCTTCTCATCTTGTATTACATTTTATTTAGGTGATCTTATTTTTTTATCTAATTTTTTTACAATATTTAGTTTTAACTGAAACTATCGAATATATTATTTATGAGAGTTTTAAAAGTGGTAGAAAATCTTATAGGATTCAAGATTTTTTTGGATGTATTGTATTTTTTTCTTAAAAGATTTTTATAAAGTTTAAAAATATGATGGGTTGGTTTAAGTAGATTGATTAGGTACTTGAATATATATATATATATATATATATATATATATATATATATATATATATATATATATATTTTATAATGGAGTGAACAAGTGTAAATATTTGTGTTTATCTCTTTATTTATATATATATATATATATATATATATATATTTAATTAATATTGCATGTCAAATTTTGATAAAACTTGTTTTACAATTTTTAAAATTAATCATTTTAAATTTATAGCTCAAATCATTTTACTTTTACTCTATATTTGCTACAAAAGAGATATTAGAATGTGTGTCATAACCCATCACCATTAAAGAGAAAGAAGACTTGAACAAGACTTTTCATTATTTCTCATTTATGGTAATTAATTTTATAGGATCCTTCAATCAAGTTACTAACAACATTTCTAGTGTACTTTGGTGAGTGTGTATATGTATGTATGTGAGAATGTTAAGATGTTAAATACATTTTTGTATAAAGTACTTTATTATCAAATACTTTATGAAATGGGAAGATCTTGTGGGGAGATTTTTTTTTTTTTTTTAATCCAGAACTTGTTGCTTTACATACATACTCCAAGCCAACAATTCACTTGGAAAATGAGTAAGAATATACTGTATGAGGATTTAAATTATTATTAAATGTAATAGCAAGTACATTTTATATCTTGAAAAAATAATAATAAATACTTTCTTTGTTTAGCACTCCTTTAGTTTCAAAAATGTCCATCATGCTTTCACATTCTTCTATTCCAAACTCCTTGTTTACAAATTTCAAGTTTTATTAATTATTTATTTTACTTACATCCTTATTTAAGACAACTAAATTTATCTTTATCAGAAATTCATCACTCACAGCAACTTTTTCTATAACTTGTTTACAAAGACTATGAAAAATAAAAACCCGCATTTACATATTATATTAAACAAGGATATTTTAGACTAGGTATATTAATGCTTTATATTTATTAGTTCATTAATCTCGAACATCAATAATTCTGGCATGACAGAAATATTCAGTTTTCTTTAACCATTTCACCAAAAAAGGAATTAATTTAGTTAATAATATTAACTTTATGAACTATTTATATACTTCTTGAAATTATCCACAGCATCCTTTTAATGTCTTTCAACCTAATGAATTCATCTATATTTACTTAAAGTACCAAATAACATAAAAATTAGCTTCTACTATATTACTTAATAAAAAATTGAATATTTACCAAGAGAAACATTTTTCTTTAGTGTATGTCAAATAAGATTACTTCTGGATATAAGTTAAAAAATCTGCACTTAAAGGTTTATCAGTAATCTTTTCCTATTTTTAGGAGATAAAATTATTGAGTAATTAAAGAATGTAAAATCAAATATAACAAACAATTAGGGGTGATCTTATGATGAAGAGCAAGTTTTTCAAAACATTTCGATAAAAGACCAAAGGAAACTTTACTAAATTGCATACAATACAAAGGTCCCATCATTTTCATTTAGTAAAACCTATTTACAATAATAGTAATAATAATAATAAATAATAATATATTAAAAGACATTGCTATTATTTGTGTAGCATGGGCACGAAACATTTGAATTGTATAAATATGATGTAGGTATGTTGGGAGGATACAGAATGAGTAATTGGAGGGCGCAAATTCCTTAATTCAATCCATTTCCTGTTCCTTTTCAAAACCACTCCTTTTTCTTTCTTTCTCATTCTCAAATCTAATTAATTCAATTCCTCTTTCTTCTCCAACAACTTAGGGTTTCTTTTTTTCCAACAATGCCACCCATATTTCCCTAATTGTCCTCTTTTCCCCCTTTTTTTCTTACTTAAATTCAATTTCGCGACATGGATAGCGGTGGGTCCGCTCCGGCGGCGCCGATTCCGAACGCCAACGCGCCGCCGCCGTTTCTGAGCAAGACTTACGACATGGTGGAAGACCCTTCCACCGACGCGATCGTGTCATGGAGCGCCACCAACAACAGCTTCATCGTGTGGGACCCACCCGAATTCGCCAGAGACCTTTTGCCCAAATACTTCAAACACAACAACTTCTCCAGCTTCGTTAGACAGTTAAACACTTATGTGTGTTTCTCTCCTTTTTTTTTTTCCCCTCCTTTTCGTTTTCTTCACTCCACTCTGCTAATAATGGCTGATTGATTATGCTGTGTTGTTTATTAGTATGATTCATGAGTTTGATGTTTCTAACTATTTGTTTGCTATATAGTGTATGAAGGGGTGCTATAGTGGGATAAGGATTTGATATTTTGTTTCTTTTTATGAAAATAATGACAGCAGTTTTGAGATCTTATCTTCTTTGTATCAGTAAATAGATGAAGCAGAAGATGAAAATATATCAACAAAGCTGTTATCAGGTTAATCAGTTACTTTATTATTGCTAGTTTAGTGATGAATTGTATATCAGGTGTCACATATTGTGTGAAGGATAGACCTGTCACCTAACGAATTGTTGTGAAGAGGAATTGAGGGTCTACGGAAAAATTCTTGCTGTAAAGTTGTGATGATATATATCGTACTATGGTTTGCTGTTCTTTTTGTACAATTACATTAGCCCTTTGTTGCCAGAGGCCTGTGTTTATGCTTCTTTATAGATGCTTGATAGTGCTGTTATCAATTCAATTTTTATAGGAAGAATCATAAAGATGACCAGAGGATTAGGATTTGTAAACAACAAGGCAGGCCTGCTTGGTAATTGATTGCATTTAGGAAGGTTGTGCAAACTTTGCAACTAAGTTGTGGATTTTATCAGTTGTCATAGAGGTAGGTCTGTGTGCTTCGGATAGTATGAAGACCTTGTATTCATATGAAGCACAAATAGATCTCTTGATTGAAATGTCGCAGTTTTTTTATATGTTTTACATGTTAAACACTCTTCAATGGGTGTCCAGTTAAAAAGAGTTTACACTACTATAAGACTTGGATACTTAAGTCAATACATACTTCCATGTGAATATTATTTGAAAAAAAAAATTCAAACTTTAGAAGACTCAACTTAAAGTATGATATGAACTATTAAAAAATTATGTCTTCCTCTTGCTCTTTTATGAGGCTTTATCATAGAAAAAGTCGAGTATACAAGAATTTGCAGTTATTTTTTTTGTTAATTTTGATATTTGGTTTATTGTGGATATTTCATTTCATTTTAGTACCTCTGTGTGTATGACCAAGCATATTACTTTTAAACTACTAGCATTTTTCTTATAATAGGAGCATAATACGTATGTAGTCTTTTGCTGAGTTAAGCATAATTTATATTATCAGAAAGCTAATGAGGCCTGAATCAGGGTTGGAGTAAGTTCTTTTCAGTCTTCCCGTAGCAAGCTACCTGCCAGTGTATTTTGTTATTGCCACTACTTCAGATTTTCTGAACTCTGTTGGAAAAGGAATGTGAATTTCATTTATTGGTTTAGTTAATTTCTTGAGATTCCAGATCAGTTTCACATAAACAATTTATGTTTTTTTGGTGGAGATTAGCTATGTCATATTTAATTCTTGCAGAAAAGGCTGAAGTTGTTGATAAACGAGTTCCATTGCTTCTTATTGCAAAATTGAATTGAACTTAAATGAATTACTAATGACTAGTAAAAATAAGTTGTGTACTTCAGACTGAACCCAGCCTAATTTAGTAAATAAGTGGTAGACTTTTTGGTTGTAAATATCCTTGTGGGATTGGTAAAACATCTACATCTAGATTATCCCCTCACTGAACTTGGGTTGAGAGTTTAGTGCATAACATTTCAGCTTTCATTTCGAGGTTGGTTCCATAGTTGCTCTTGTGGAGCAAATCCACATGATCATAATTGAAGTTAGATTTTTTCTTTTCATAGTTAGACTTTCTTGCATCCTTGTGCTATATTGTTGAACGTTGTTTATCATCTAATTCTATTTTTTGGGTTAAGCTATGCATACTTTACTGTTTTATATAGCAATCAAGTTCTATGCTTTTTCGGACTGTGTTGACCTCTGTCCTGTCTTTTTTCCCTCACTAACATCATCAATTCATAATCATTATGCAGGGTTTCAGGAAGGTTGATCCAGATCGTTGGGAATTTGCAAATGAGGGTTTTTTGAGGGGTCAAAAGCACTTGCTTAGGAATATAACACGACGAAAACCTGCACATGGTCAAAATCATCAACAGGCTCAGCAACCCCATGGACAGAGTTCATCAGTAGGGGCATGTGTTGAAGTCGGAAAGTTTGGGCTTGAGGAAGAGGTTGAGAGGCTTAAAAGAGATAAGAATGTGCTCATGCAAGAGCTTGTGAGATTGAGGCAGCAGCAACAGACCACTGATAACCAGTTGCAAACAATGGTTCAGCGCCTTCAGGGAATGGAGCAAAGACAGCAGCAAATGATGTCATTCCTTGCAAAAGCTGTCCAGAGCCCTGGATTCTTTGCTCAGTTTGTACAACAACAGAATGAGAACAATAGGCGCATAACTGAAGTCAACAAAAAGCGTAGGCTTAAGCAGGAAGGTATTGCAGAAACAGAGTCTGCTGCTAATCCAGATGGACAAATTGTTAAATATCAACCTCTGGTGAATGAAGCTGCAAAAGCCATTCTTAAGCAGATCATGAAATGGGATACTTCTCGTGTAGAATCTTTAAATAAAAACCCCGATGACTACATGATTGGTGATGCTTCATCATCTTCCAGTGGAATGGACAGTAGTGGCTCTTCAGGCTGGACTTCTGGAGTCACCCTTAAGGAGGTATCTCCAGCTTCTACTGGGACCCAAGGGCATGTCCGCCCAACTGTTAAACCTGAAATTTCATCTGTACCACAAGCAGTAGCTTCTGAAAATGTTACAAAGAACGGAGGACACGGTGCGCCTTCTATCCCTGTTTCTCAAGCAGATGTGGTGATCCCTGATCTTCCTCCAATAACAGAGATGGTGACAGGAAATATTCTTGATATCCCCGAAGAAAATTATATGGCAACTGAGACAGATGAGGGATATATTGATCCTTCATTGGGCGCCGCTGGTTCATTTCCCATTGATTTTGAAGTCATTTCACCTGATAACATTGATGATTTGTTAGCAAATCCTTCTATTTGGGATGAAATTTTGCAAACTCCAGTTCCAGAGGATATCGAGACCAATATTGCCGATGTATCCAACGGGAATGAGGTCCAGCCAACGGAAAATGGATGGAACAAAACTCAACGTATGGATCACCTTACAGAGCAGATGGGTCTTCTTTCTTCTGATACAAAACGAGTATGATTATGTATGAAGTTTATATTAATCTTTCATTTTGTCCAAGGCCTGACCCAAACAATACACGACTGTAGTGATGTCTATATTATATATAATTACACTCCCACTTGGTCCCTGAAAGTCAATGCATTTAAGGCAAAATCTAACTATCTCATTGATGTAGACATACAAAGTCCTGTATCACATGTGCCTTTACATTGATTTTTCGTTTGACTTGGGTTGAAAACAAGTTACGAACTTGTGGCCTTGTCTTGGACTACTTGGGGAGTGTTTGTGGTTACCTGATCAGTTTTTCCAATGTTATAGGCAATGTGTGAAGTTGAGTTATATGTGAATTAGATTGCAGTTCTTTCTCCATTTTTCTCGATGTGTCTGGAAAAGGCACCGTGGCTGACAGCAGTGGTACGGTATTAAACTGCTGGCCGTTTGTTTCTAGGTGATTCTTGTTTTGTCCTCTCCGTGCTTATGTTTCAACTGATGGAAAATAGAAGGAATGAAATTGAAAGACATTAGTCAAAATCGTTGAAAGGCATTGTTTATAATAAGATGACTCATAAAAGGAGTATTATTGAGATCATGGCACATTTGGATTGTGTATACTAAAATTAGTTCAACAATTAATTTTCATGTAATTAAATTGAGAATTTTTACATTTTAGTATAAGTTAATTTTAGTTTATAGATAAACATTGGTTTTTTATAAGTGTTTATATTGAAATTTATTAGAAAATCTTAATTTATTATTCTTTTAATTTACTTATCATTTTTTCACTTTAAATAAACGATTTTTTTATCACTTAATAAAATAGTCAAACGGTTTCATTCGTATTCATTCATTTATTTAAATAATGTCTTGAAGTACATCAGGAAGAAAGGAGGGACAGAGTAGATTAACAATGCTATGAGGTGCAGTATATGCAATAAGGGTTGCTCCCTCTCTTTTTTCTTGCCAAATTTTTTAAAGTGATGTAACTTTTGTCTGAATTTTTTAAAATGGTGTACCTTTTATTTATTTCTGGACATAGGTAAATCGGGTCTGCCAGAAATCATATTAATATGAAAAAATAAATGAAATCCTGAAAAGATAACATCATTTTAGTTTACTAGTGAAAATGGTGCAATCAGATTTCAATTAATGAGTTAATTAAAATAGTCAGAATACTGCATCATTTTAGGGTAATTAATATTTCCTACCCATCCTCTTCTATTTTATTGGCATGTGTGTTATATTGCTATTGTGTAACTAAAATAAATGCAAATGCAAAGTTACAAAAGGGTTTTATTTATTTTATATAATGGTTGAAATAAAAATGAAGTTAGTATGAGATTTATATATTGAATTAAATTAAGAGTAAGTCTGATGTTGAAAAGAAAAATAAAATAAAATTAAAATTTAATAATAAAATATATTTAGCAAAATTAAGTATAAGTTGGATATTTGAATTTAGTTACTAATATAGAAATAATTTAAAATAAAAATGAAATTTAGCAATAAATTTAGAAAGAAAAATTTGCAAATATTATATAGTTTTTTAAATAAATTTATTGTTAGTTTTTAAATTATATCTAGATAATTTTTCTTATAATATGTAACCACTTTTCTATTTAAATTAACTTTACATTTATTTCAATTACTTTGTCCATTTATTTAGTTGCATAATAACAATACACCACATGTGCAAAAAAGGTTTAGTATTCTCAAGATTTTAATTTTAATTAACTCATTAATTAAAATCTTAGATGGACAATTTTATCTAATAAACTAAAATTGTGTTATCTTTTCAGGACTTACAATGATATAGTGTCTCCTATGTACGATTTACCCACCCATATTAGGAAATAAATAAAAAAATACATTTTGAGAATTTCAAATAAAAATTAAGCTACTTTGAGAAATTTGCCTCCTTTCTTTCATTCTAAGAGGAATTATACATGTTTATTGTTTAAAATGATAAATAATTTTAACATTGAATTAATATATTTTCCTCTGTTTTTTCCGTATTAGAATCGTTTACACTTTTTTTATCAACTATTACGAATTCAGCGAACATGTTTTATTCAAGAATATAGTGTATGAAGAATTGTAATTTTTTTTTCATATAATAGTAATTTTATTGTATAGAAATTATATAACAGATTTAAATATATATATATATATATATATATATATATATATTTATATTTTTTAAAATATATTTTTTCACCTAATATTTAATATAAATATCTTCATAAAATTAAAAAAAATAAAAGAAAACAAAATAAAATTTTTTCCACCATCCATCAAATCTTCTGTATAATGGTACATTAGAGATTTATTTTTCTTTTAAACAAATATATTTTTATAAATTAAATGAATAACAAATCATACTTTTATAATTTAACTGTTAATCTACATAATCTGTGAAATCCTCTTTACTGTAAGTTAGAGATTTAATTTTAAACAAATATATTTTTATAAATTAAATTTTTATCGTAACGAAACGATAACAAATCACACTTTCATAATTTATTTAAATGTTAATCCACATAATAATCTGGGTTTGTTAATTTATATCAGTTCTATATACTAATCAGTTGTTTTGTTATAAAAATAAAAGCTAAATAACAAAATTTTGTATTTATTTAAACTTTTCTGTTAGAAAATATTATTATTTTGTTATAAAAATAAAAGTTAAATAACAAAAATTTTTATTTATTTAAACTTTTCTATTAAAAAATAATCCGATGTTATTTTATTTATGTTAAATTCTAGATTGATTTTATTCTTGAGCTATTTTTAAGTATTACAAACTGTAGTAATTTTTTTTATATCTCGTGAAGTACTCCCTGAGGTCATTTTTATAAGTCATGCTTTTGAAAAAAAGAGTTGGTCTTTAGTATAAACACTTTACAAGTTCAATAGATGTAACTATTTATGTTCTTGATATTTCCTATTAAACAGATGATTATATGTGTCATCCTATTATGTGTATTACAATTAGTTAATTTAATAATAGTTAATAAAAGTAAAATTAGAAGAGTACTAAAAATAAGATTAATTATTGGTTTTTTCTCTGTGTAATATTGTTGAAAGTGTCTTACGATACTAAAGGATGTAGTATAACTTTTCATATGGATATTATATATATTTTCAATCAATTTTATGATTGTTAAGGTGTTATTATTGTATATTCATACGTAATCTTAAAGTTAAATATAAGTTCTGAAAGAGATTTCTAAATATGTTTGAGGCTCTCTCAAACCTAAGGTGAGTCAAGAACGGGACACGTAGGGATGGTCTCTTTTTAACTATGTGTTACGTTTATTTGATCAAGTTCAAAAAGTTTTGAGAGAATTAAACAAGTAGATTGGCTTATGCCAACAGCGAGTTGAATCAAGGACAATGTTGATAATGCAGCTAAGTTATCGACTTATACTTTTTAATTTTCTCATATTTTTAAATAAGAAAATAGATATAGGGATTATATGTCTAATCTAAATGTTGATTATATAGTAGATTGTGTTAGGATTGACTTTTGTGAGAATAGATACAATTTTATTTAATTTACATTTTAGATAGTTGCTATCTTTTCTTTTACATCCCGTACTTTTATGTTTTTTCTTATGATATTTTTTCTAATATGTTGGTCCTTAAATTTTGAGATATTAATCTAGTTGAGATTCTAAATGTTCATAGTAATATTATTAATGTAACATAAAAAAATTGCATTATCAATACAACAATAATTATTTTTCTATGTATCGGATCTGGCTTCTCGAAGACTTACGGTGTGTTTAGTAAAACAGGAAGGTAAGAAAGGTAATAGTTTTATTTAGTTAGAAATGGATCAAGTAGTCAAGTAATATAAGTAATATAGGCCTACTGACGAACTCCTTAGTATTTATTTTATCATTCAGAAGGCAATTGTTTTCTACATTTTTTATTTTTGAAAATGACAATTATGTCCTTGTGAATTTTGGAAGATGTATGAAGTATTTTGGAAAGTGCTTTCCGAAAAGAAAATATATTTCTAAAAATCTTTTTTCGAAAAATGTTTGGAAAAGTAATTCTAGAAATATTTGGAAAAGTAATTCCACAAACATGTTCCGAAAGCAAACTAAAATTTGAAAGAAAAAAAAAAATATGCTTCCGAAAATGAATTTCCAAAAATCTTCCGGAATCTAAAGAGAAAAACCTCAACGAGGAGCGGCCACACCTTATGCGATTTCACACCAGCACCACCCTAAAACCAACCACAAACCACCCAAAAATACTCCTTAAAACCGCCGCAACACACCCCATCAGTGGTGTAATAATATTAATTTGTTAAAACTATTAGAACTGATCTCATGTATTGAATATTATGAACAACTATGTTTTTGGTAACTAACATTTGAACGTTTAAATAGACATTTATTTATCAAGTGAAAATGAGTTTATATTTAATACTTGAATATCGTTATTTAGAAAAATAATGAAATTATAAATAAGATACTCTAGCAACTTCTATTTTTATTGACGAAGAATGATAAAAGCCTCAGACGAAAACAGGTAGATCTTCAATATATTATTTTGTGCAATGTATGTCTCTGTAAAAATAGATACATGTGCGTTTGACGTGTTATTATTGTATTATTATATTGACTTAGGAGTTTGCATTGCTTGGGATGAGTGTTTTGTACACATGCCTGTATGATCTTGTTGAATATCATCAAGTTGACACCGCGTGTGTTCCATGATTGTCCACCAATAATACTTTTTTGTATTTAAACAAAAAAGAAAAATTAAGATTGCATGTCTATGTGTTATCAATTACCAATTTATGTTACACAATTCAGTTAATAATTTGTAGTGGACTTTTTTCTGTTATTTTCATTTTGTTTTCATTTATAAGTTTGAATTTAAAATTATATGCTTAAAGGATTTGAATCCAGTTTACATCAACAAAAAATGTATACAGATTTTTTCTAGTAACCTTTACCTTTAGAATGTATACATATTTTTTCTAGTAACCTTTACCTTTAGAAATGATGCATATCTAAGAAAAAAAAAATCCCAACAAGATACTCTTTTAAGAAAAAAAATCCCAACAACATACTCTTTTAAACTATTATTGACTGAAATTTTATTAAAATCACATAAAATTATAAATTTGTTATACTTGGTTTTCTTTTTCTCCCTGTACATTATCTTTTCAATCAGAAGATTTTTTAAGTCATGGCACTATATTTTTCACTCATACTAAATCACCTATGCATTGTCATTACATATATGTTAATGCAGAATTTGTAACTGGTGAGTGAAAAACCACAATGTTATTTGGTTTGGCCTTGAAGTTAGGATTGTGATCCGAAAAATCTTATTTGAGGATCCTGACTGCTCGGACATTCTATTATTTCATCTGGGTTTATGTCACTGCTTTGCATGCTTATGACTTGATTATAGGCATCTCCATTCTCCACTATCGCACCATCATTCCTTTATAATGGTTTCTCCAACTTACACACTATAGTTAGCTCTGCATCATGCCCACCTTCATCCTAACTTTAACAAACACCATAGGGTTTGAGGTGCACATGTTTAACGAGAACCATGAAATTTGAGATTTTAACTAAATTTGGAACCTAAAACTGAATTCAAGTAAATGGTTAAAAAATATAAATAAACAATAATTATCACAACCATGCAGTGATAAGCTGTGATATCACCACCACCAAAACCTCACCTGTCCATCCATTTCGGTTACACTTGTCATCACTCTTATATGAGCAAAGTTTATTGTCAAACACGTGGCTTTCTTCTATGAAAATTTTCCCATTCTTCCATTCTTAAAACCCCATGTTTCTTTTTGCTTTGTTTAGGCTCAGAGTGTTTTCAAGTGTGAACCAGGTAAATGACATTGGTTATCAGAGAGAGAAGACACAAGCAAGCTCTAAGGCTTTCATTACCAAAATCTCCTTCAATTCCATCATATTCAGATTTCCCTCACCAAATTCACGTACCAGTAGTGATGTCTTCCCATGCAGACTCTTCTCCAGGCATTATCAAGGACCTTTCGGACCTTCAGAAGCTTCAAGTTCTTGGCCATGGCAATGGTGGCACAGTCTACAAAGTTTATCACAATAGTACTGGCTCCTTCTATGCCTTGAAAGTGCTACGCTTGAATGAGAATGACTTTGGCATTATACTAGAGGCTGAGATTCTAAAGCGAGTGGATTCACCATATATAGTTAAGTGTCATGCAGTTTTTGACAATGGTAATAGCAATAATGATGGTGATAACGGTGACATTTGCTTTGTTATGGAATACATGGAAGGAGGGTCGTTGAATGATGTGTTGAGAAACCATCATAGACTACCGGAAGAGGTTATCTCGGTGTTGGCTAGGCGTGTTTTGGAAGGACTTCGGTATCTGCATGGCATGAACATTGTGCATAGAGATATTAAACCATCAAACTTACTTGTGAACGATAAAGGGGAGGTAAAGATTGCAGATTTTGGAGTGAGTCATGTGGTGGAAGGTAGTTTTGAAGGAAATGACTATGATGCAGGTACTTGTGCATACATGAGTCCAGAAAGGATTGATCAAGAAAGATGGGGTGGTGAAAATGCAGATGAGTTTGCAGGAGACGTGTGGTCAATGGGAGTAGTAATGTTGGAATGTTTTTTGGGTTATTTTCCATTGATTGGTCCAGGGCAGAGACCAGATTGGGCCACTTTGATGTGTGCAATATGCTTTGGTGAGAAATTGGAGATGCCAGAAGAAGCATCTCCAGAGTTCCAACATTTTGTGAGGAGGTGTCTTGAGAAGAATTGGAGGAAGAGAGGAACAGTATTAGAACTTCTCCACCACCCCTTTGTGACTCAAGAAATTTGTTGCTCTTAGGGTAAATAGCTTGGCGATAATTATGTTCTTGGGGCTTAAGTTCACTACATTTTTATTCTTATTTTTAACTTTTAGCCTAGTCTTTACATTCATTCTTTTTAGACCATCACAAAATAATTAGGATTCACCAATAGGGTTCAAATTTTGGAATTTTGAAGACAGGAATTATTTTCGGTTTAAAGTTTTTTTTATCAACAATAAAAAATAAATAAATATAAGTAAGATGTTATAACCTTTTTTACATATTTGTATAAGACTTTATAGTTGTTGTTAGCTATAGTATCCACAAGTTAGTTATTTATCAAATAGATCTTTTTAAAGATGAATTAGGAGAAGAAATTTATGACTCTAACTTCAAGAATGTGTAGCTTTTGGCTAAGAGAAAAAAGTATGTAAACTTTTAAAAGTTTTGTATGGGCTTAATTAAGTGCTAAAACAATGACATGAAAAATTTGATAATATTTTAATTTGTGATTGTTTTCCTACTAATGATGTTGATAAATGCGTATATACTAAATCTGAAAATGGTAAATGTTTTATTATATAATTATATGTGGATGACATGCTTATTTTTTGTACATGCATTGATATAATTTTTAAAACAAAATTGTTTCTTGAATCTAAGTTTGAAATGAAAGACATGAGTGAAGCAAGTATGATTCTAGAAGTTAAAGTCATAATGAAGGGAGATAGTATATTACTATCTCAAAAGCAATATACTGAGAAACTTCTTAGGAGATTTGACTATTATGATTTTAAATCAGTAACACCCCTTATGATGCTAACTCCAAATTAAAGAAAAACAAAGGATAATTTATTTCTCAATCTCAGTATGCCCAGATAATTGGGAGCTTATTGCATTTAATGAGCTTTTCTAGACCAAACATTGCTTATGTAGTAAGTAGACTAAGCAGGTATGCTCAATGTCCTAGTCAAGATCATTATGATGTACTTACAAGACTTATGAGATAGTTAAGAGGCACAATGGGTTATGTCATTGAATATAGTAGATTTCTCACTGCGCTAGAAGGCTACAATGATGCTAACTGGATCTTTGATTCAGATGAGACAAAATTCACTAATGGTTATGTATTTACACTTGGTGGTGGTGCAGTAACATGGAGCTCAGCCAGACAAATCATTATTGCTAGATCAACAATGGAATCAGAGTTTGTTGCTCTTGTAATGGCTGGAAGTGAAGTTGAGTAGTTAAAAAACTTCTTAGCAAACATTCCGTTAAGAATGAAATCAACCCCATCTGTATCAATACATTGTTATTGCCAATTGACAATAGTTATAGCTAAAAACAAAACTTACAATGGAAAGAATAAACATATACAATTGAGACATAATTTGATAAAGCACTTGCTAAAGAGGGAAACAATTTCCATTAATTATGTTAAGTCAGAATGGAATTTGGCCGATCCTCTGACAAAACTTCTTGGAGGAACATGATTTTAGAAACATCGAGGTTAATGGAACTCAAGCCACTTGCAAACAAACAAGTGATGGAAACCCAACCTTTGTGATTGGAGATCCCATGAATAAGGCTCATATGGATAAAAACAAATCACTTTTTAGTTTTGGTAACACAAAAATTTATTTAAAATCTATTTGCCTATTCTTATGGTGTGTGTGAAAGTGTTAGATACTGCATTATTGAAAAAGTAAACTTTGTTGTTAAAATTTCATATGGTGTAGGAATTTTAGCTTATAACAAAGTTTTAATGATTTTCATATCCCTTACGGGTGGTGTACAATTTGCAGTGTCAAGTGAGGCCGTTTGCATGAGATTTTGGCAAGATATCTAGAGCACTCATGAATATCAAGCACGCGCATGGCCTATTAGGCGCAACAAGAACTGTGAGGGTGTATTGTGATTGATAAACCTCTAACACATACTAAATGCCTTGGTTCAACCAACTACACTGTGTGTTAAGTTCATCGATCTAGGACTGGTTCATATAGCTTGCTATACCCAGGATTTATTTTCTTTCTTTCTTCTTTAACATTTTGCAATATATGGGGGATTATTGTGAAAACAGAGTATTGCAACATCTGAAAAAAGGGGTAAAACGAAAAACCTAAAATCAAAACAGCCATGAACGTTTGATTATCACAAATTTATCCTTGGAGACTTGGGCAATTTATTGCAGAAAGTCCTTAAGGACAGTGATCTTTCACACCTTCAGAATTTTATTTTATTGTGTTCTCAACCATATTTTACAATAATCCTAAGGACTTATGGCTGACGGTATGGAAAACAACAATAACACTACACCGGAGACTTCAAATGGTGCTTCTGGAACATCAATCATCTTTGCGAGATCATTTCCGGATGTTTTGAAAATTGAAGTTTTCTCAAAGTCAAAACTTTCGACGCTGGTAGGAACGCGTATTTACCTTTTTATTAATATTTGTGCCTTAATTCAAACTGTAAATGAGCTCTACATGCACTTCATATCATTATATGGGTTAAAAAATTGTATAGAATTTGTAACTCGTGAGTACTCACACATATTCTATATAGCGCAATCAATAAACATGTGAATTGGTCAAATTTATTTTTTTTCTACATAGTATCACAGTCATATAAATCTGAATCTGTATATGAGAGTATAATTAGTTCCTTTTAACATTGTAGTGCAGTTATATCAACCTCTTTCAACTCTCATCACATGCTAATCACCAATAAGGATACTTCTTATAGACAAATCCACAAATAATGCACATTCTAATCAATCATTTTAAATAAATTTCTATTTCAAATCTACATAAAAAATATATATAATTAGCTTTCCTTACCTAATGTTTTAAAAAAAAAAAAAAAACATACAATTATCATTAGCTTCCCTTACCTAACATTTAAAAAATCATACAATTAGCTTCTCTTGTCAAATATCATCATTTTAGATCAATTTCTATTCTAATATAACATAACAAAAACATACAATTAACTTCACTTAACTAACATTAAGAAAAATATGCAATAAGCTTCCTCTTATCAAATATCACTATTTTAGATCCATTTCTATTTCAAACTAATTAATATATATATATATATATATATATCTATATATATATATATATATATATATATATATATATATATAAACATAAACATGTGATTACCTTTCCTTATCTTAATTCACAAATATTTACAAAAATTTAAGAATCTCAAAAATATTATTAAAAATATATTATGTATATTACAGTTAATTAATTTAATAATAATTAATAAAAGTAAAATTAGAAGAGTAATAATATAACTTTTAATATGAATATTATAAATATATATATATATATATATTCAATAATTTTATAATTGTTAGTATGTTATTATTGTATATTCATTAATAATCCTAAATATTTTTATTTTTATATTGATGATAAAATTAAATATAAGTTCTGAAACAGATTTAAAGTTGTTTGATGAAGGTGAGTCAAGCATATATATATATATATTCAATCAATTTTATAATTGTTTAAGTGTTATTATTGTATATTCATACGTAATCTTAAGACTAAATATCTTCATTCTCCTATTGATGATAGAATTAAATATAAGTTATGAAACATATTTAAATTTGTTTGAGGTTCTCTCAAATGTAAGGTGAGTCAAGTACAGTATACAAAGTTATCACAACACTACAGCTCCTTTTATGCCTTGGAAGTGTGAGAATGACCTTGGCATTCCCCAACCCGCTACACTAGACACTGGGAATATATAGTTAGGAGTCATCTAGCTTTTTACACTGATAATAGCAATAATGATGGTGAAGAAGTTTGTTCTGGAATACATAGAAAGAGGGTTGTTGAATGATGTGTTGAGAAACCATCATAGAAGAGGTTGGCTAGGCGTGTCTTGGAAGGAATTCGGTAATGTGGTGGAAGGTAGATTTGAAAGAAATGACTTGTACTTATATGAGTCCGTAAAGGATTGATCCGATGTCTTTGAAAGAGATGTATGGTTATTACAAAATAAATATTATATTATAAAATGAAGAGAGGATAAAAATATTTTTTATTTTTATTTTTTTATATTAATTAAAACTAGAGAACTAAATATATATATATATATATATATATATATATATATATAAAATATATAGATTCTGAGTATAAATAAATAAAAAAATAAAAAAAAATAAAAATAAATAAATAAATTTTAAGATTTTGAAAACATTACTAGTATAAGTTTAGTAAATATGAAATTTAAATATGAGACTTTGTTGTAAAGAAATAATGCATATATAATATGATTTTAGATTTATAAAAATAAAATCATGCTATTTTGGTATAATTTTTTGAATGTGAAAAATAAACTCGTTTTAGACATACATGGCTTTAATTAATATTAAGTAATTTTTTATTTTAAATAAAATTATGTTATAGTCACACGTCGTACTAAGTAAATATAATCTTATTTATATCTAAATAGTGTTAGCATGACAGACTTCATTTTAAAATGTATATCTAAAATAATTTTACTACAACTTTATTCTTATAAATCTAAAGTTGTATAATGACATAACTGACCTATACTTACAAATCTAAAGTTATATCATGACATGACTGACCTATACGGATAATTTTTTCAAAATATCTCAATTTGAGTAAATCCCTTTCATAATTTAGCAAAGATCTTAACTTGTTAAAACATTAAAAATATTATTAAATACAAATATAATTAAAAAAGGTTTTATACATTTTTAAAAGATATTTTTCTAATTTTGATACTGTTTGAAATTTATTTTCCTTATTTATTCTTTCTAAATACTACGAGTATGTGTTTTATTGTTGAATAGTTAGAAAAAATCTTAAAATCATTAATAATGAAAGTTAATCTAATACATTGATATTTTTTAAAAAATATTCAACTAAAATAATTATTTTTATTAATATCCGTGATTAAGTTAGAAGTTTCTTTTGTATATTATTTTATTCATTATAATATATGTGCTATTAACTCATGGACATTGACCTCCTTCCAAAAGAAATCGATAAATTTCAGAAATAGTAATGATTGGCAAACTTAGTTAAACCTCTAATTAAAAGACAATTTTATTTTACTTATTAATCATTTCTTCACATTATTATAATATAGTTGTTAAAGGATGATTTTAATTGTCAATTTTACCGATATTTAAAAAAAAAAACAAAGAAAAAAAGAGGAAATGGCCGGTGCTGCTGAATTGTTATTTTTCTGTCCACCACAAACAACACGAGTGAATTCGTTAGCCACTCGTAAATAGTAATATTAATCTTCTCTTTATAAAATCAATAATCTAGCTTACACATTAAAATACCTTCAGTTTTGCAACAATCAACTGCAATTAATAATTGATCCCTCAAAATTAGAACAATAACACCATATTATATAAATATTAAAAACACTAGCTTCTCAATCCAGCCTAGAAAGACTAACACAAAATGTGACTGACAATCTTGCATGGAAGAACCTTCGTTTGCAGCAATCGTGCTCTTCCAGAGTCTGTTTTCAGGTGAAAAAGAAATATGGCGTAACATTTCTTATCTGTCTGCAGATCACAACCATAATCAATTCAGAATAGAGGAATGGTGCTTTGAGGTGAGTGTTCCAACTATTTTGGGGGAGTCAAATTCCAATTCTTTGAAATTTCTGTGGGCCTATAGAGATGACCACCTGCAAACATCAGCACAAACAGATAAGAATTGCAAGAAGGATATATTATTCTCCTATACTCAACAAGACAAACCATGATATGAGGACCATAAAAAGAGCTATACATGGCTACATATCATTCTACTTGTGTCAAAGAAATCAGCAAATGAAATGTTATGGTAAACATGGAAACCAATGTTGAAAGTTTAGAACACCGATTGATGAGCATAAACTAATAAAATATAATTCAAAACACAGAAATCACGTACAGGTGTTGTTCTAGAGATAAAAGTCTCTCGTAGATAATATTCTATTCGTAAACTAGAAATAACAATACTCCTTTCTTATTTACACACCCTACTATCAACTGTACCCCAATACATAACTTCCATCAGTTGTTTTCTACGAATAACTGAATCAAGGGAGCTTCAAATTGTAACACAGAGCAAATACTGAACAAGTAATGCAGGACGTTAGGACCCCAGTAAATAGTGAGGTGGTAAAATGGTAAGGTAAACAATAGAATCTCACAATATATAAGGTATACGAGACAGAGAATAAGAAAAAGAGGAATGATAAGTTAGGGAGAGATGCCATGAGAGGGGAGGGAGAGAATTGTGGAAATAAACTTTCGGAAGAAAGCTTGGTCTCTCAAAATACCTAGTAAACCTTTTGTTCCTTTCCTTCCATTTAAGAAATAGTACACATGGGGGAAAAGCTAGATACTACAATAGTATCAGTTCTATTCCTCAATATTCAGTGACATTTTTTTCTTATTTTAAAATTACTCATAACAGTTCTAACACCGGACAAGTTATTTTCTATCAAATATTCTGATAATACTATACTGCTTATAGGTCCAAACTTCTGCGCATAGCTGCTCCTAAGTCACATGATTAGTGAGTACTACTCAAGAATCATGATAGTTATTACCAATCCCCATCAAAAAACTTTATCACACGGAATTTTGATATGAACAGATGAGTTTAAAGTAAATATCACAGCACATGTAGACAATCATCAGTAATCCATTGTGGCATGACCAAACCAGAATACCAGATTTCAACTATGTACCAAGAAAGTAAATGTTTTCAATAATTCATTATTATATCATATAATAAATATATTAGGGTATGTTTGGATTCCACTTTGGGGTGCTCCATACTCGGTTTGGATAGTTAACTTAATTTTGTGACACGTTTAGTTTTCCTCAAAAGTACATTTGCACACTAAAATTTTGCCTGAGACCAAGTTTCCATGAAAGCAAAACTTGGGTATCTTGGATATTTGTTGCCGACTCAGTTTGCAAAATGAAAACTACTAGAAAACTAGTTTTCCCAACTTTAACCCAAACACGCTTAGTTAGTGGAGCCAAAGGCACTCAGTCGAGTCCAGTTTGTTCATATGTTCATCAAAATATAGTGAAGGAGTGCACAACAGCATAGAAACATAAGCTAAAAACCAGAAAGTTTCTGAAAAATACGAGTTGATGAATATAAATGTGATTTAGGATTCAAATAAGATCATCATATACATTTTTTTCACGTCATGCCAAGGGCAAGTCTAGGCAAAATAGTGAAGTTGCTACCTGGTGACTTAAAGGTCACAGGTTCAAATCATGGAAACAGCCTCTCCGCTTGGGTTAAGACTCAACACATCTACTCTCCCTAACCTAACTAGGTGGGGAACCTTGAGTTGAGCACTAGGCTGCCCTTGCTATGCCAAATGCATAACTGCATACGTATCACAGGAAAACAAACATCAATACTGAATTTAACACCATGAAATCAAGGCTATGAACATCAAACCATCGACTGAAGTAGGTAGCATCAATTGATTAAATGCAAGGATAAACTAAGATTTTATAGTGGTCTCATTTTATGTTTTAATCAACAGAACAAAAAAGTACCTAAATATTGTTCTAAAATATTCTAAGAAACCTAGAACATATCATAACAGAATCATTAAGAGATCGATAAAACAAGCCACCTCGATGAGATATAAGGTGAATCCGCGAACGGGGCCCTTCAAACTTCCAGTTATCTTCAACCAAAGATTTAACCTCCTTGTCAAGTGCAGCCATGAGATCTGATTTTAAAACTGTGAAATAAGAATGCAGAATGTCAAAATGAATGCCTCATGCGCAAGTTCAGGAAGAACAGACAACAGAATACACTCCAAAACTACATGGAAAGATGTTGTACTCCAAGTGAACCAAAGTTTTATATTTCCCTTTCCTTCTTTTCAAAACCAATACATGGTGAATGAACATAGGAAACCAGATCAGAAAGGCGTAGCTGGTATAAATCCTAGCCACGATGTAATTTAAGACCACGTATTAATTCAAACCCGAGAAACCCCAAAGGAGAAAACAAAGAAAATAAATAAATAATCTATATCGAACGCCAAAATCTTTAGCCGTAAACAATAATTGAGAGTAACTCAGGAATCTAAGTAATTGCAATGCTAAATAATTGAGATTAAAGACACTGAAAAGAAATCACATTAAAATAAAATAGTCAGAAAGGGACCGTTCGAAGAACTTCACCCTAATAGCTAACGGATATGATATACATCCCAATTGTGAAATGACCGCAAAGGTTCAATTTTGAATGAAGATCAGAACAGAGGAAGTAGATTGAATGAAGCCCACCTAACATGGCTTCGTCTTTACGCTCTAGCGATGACATAGGGTCACACGGAAAAATAAAATCGTCAACGGATACAGTCGCGTTGCTGCTGCCGCCGCCGCCTCCACCACCTACAACCGCCGTCGTCGATAGCGAAGAATGAGCCGGTGATGAATTATTCATCGTTCCCCCAACACTGTTTTTTCAGCGGTTGGTCTTCTGAATATGAATAAGAACCGAACCGGTATGTTACTGAAGTTTTCTGAGCTTGCGTTCAGATTCAGAACTCTGTGTGATCAAGTTTTGCTATGGTCAATTGTCTAAGAGAACACCAACTTCTCAGATTGGGTGATGGTGGGAAGGATCGAGCCAGCAAGTATTGAAATTTGAATCAGCACCTTTTTATTTTGTTCCACCCACATCCACACAAGGCTCTTGGCAAAAGAAAAAAAAAATTAAAATTTTGAAAAATATTTGGTTTTATTTTAAGAATAGTAAATTTGAAAAAAAAAAAAAACTATAGTAAGTTGATAAAAAATATTGTTTTAAAATATTTATTTATTTTCAATTAAATTAAGATGAACTAACATTCACAATAACTTTATAATTTCATATTTTAAAAACATTTCAAATAAACTATAAAAATAAGTTTATTAATTTCAATTCTTTACTTCAGTTTGACCAAGGTGTATTAAGTATTATAAATTTTAATTATATGTATTGAATTTTTATAGATGGAAAAGATCTCTCTCCTTATTTTTCCAGCTTTCAATATCTTTATGTAAAGTTGATGTTGTGGAGGCAACTATCACTCCCAGGTGACATTCACAAGGCTACAATCACATATGAAAATGCAACCAATAATTGAATTGTAGGCAAAAGAAATCCTTATAATCAAATGAAAACTTATCGTTGCATCTTATCTTCTAATCAATAACATTATTGGCTTTTGGTAAATCAACAATTGACTTAATAAAAGAAAAGCACTTTTTGGACAATAAGTTATTCCAATTTATAATTTAAAATGTGCTAATATAAAAAGAATATTGTCTGCTCTTAAAAGAGTGTAGTCTGCATTCTTATTTTTTAGATAATGAAAGATAAATTATTGTAAATGTAATTTCTTGAAATATTTAACATCTAAGAAAATTGTACCGTGTGACTTTTGATAATATATTTTTATTTGTGTTGTATTTTTCATAATTTTTCTTTCGGATGAATCAAAAACTTATTCAGATTTATATTTTATCTTTTGAAAATATTCTTTTAACCATTGAGGTTTTTCTTTTTCTTATTTACTTTTTTTCTATTATTACGTAATTTCTTTCTAGATGTTCCTTCATTCTCTTCTTTAAAAGAAAGGAACTAAGATATAATAAATATGTTACCTCTTCTAAAAACTCACCACGTTCAACATTCAAATACCTTATTTGAATAATTCAAATTTGAATTATTTCTTAAAAAATTGAATTGAGAAAAGAGGAAATTAATTTAATATGTTTAAAATAATTTTCATAAATTTAATATATTTATAATCAAATAATTATCACATTATGTCTGTTTTCATTAAAATTATTATGTAAATTCAATGATTTATTGTTAATTTAAAATAATTTAAGTTATTTCACTTGATTCAGGGAATGACTTGAATATTTAATATCAAATTTTAAGTGTACATTATACATTGTAATATTTTATAATTGAATTATAACGGTTGTAAGTTATTTTACAACATTTATGATAGTTGCAAGTTATCATAATATCATTAGATCAAGTATTTATTAGTAGAAAAAAGTTTTAGTTGAACTCATTTTGTTATAGTTTTGTAACTTTTTTTCATTAAAAGCATAATAGATTAAATATTACAATTCAATTATGACTTATCTTACTTAGGCTATATTTGAATGTCACATATAATAATCTTTTTTAAACATTAAGTCTATTAAAAATGTTTGATGTTATTTATAACAATTTTCTATTAGTAATTATATCTCTGAAAATTGGAGATTAACTTTGATATCTTTCATATATCTCAAATCATCCAATTCAATTAAACTTGAATTCATACCGCTATATGTATCTTTTGATTCTCTTTGGAAGACATATCTTATCATTCTACTAAAAATAATATTATATATCATGTAATGTGAATACTAGAATTGAATCCACAACTATCAAGCAATACTATTATTACAATACAAATATTACAACCGTAATTTATATACATACTCCAAACTATATCATGAAAAAGGATTTATCTATAATAATCATCATCATTTCAACATGACCAATAAATGTTTTGGATGATAAACATTTAGTAAATAAATTTGTTATTAAATTTGTAATAATATACTTAACTGTATTTCCTCTAATTATACTTCCTTTAATCAAATTTATGTAGTATTTATTATTTTTAGAAAATAAAATAACTACAAAAAAATTATCACAATGAATCTTCGTCCACAATATCAATTGCTGAAGTAAAATTCTGCAAATTCTGCATCACAATGCTAGAATTGTGATTTCAAAGTATGCGACAAACTCTTTCTCCATAATCTAAACTAACACTTCAAAGGTGATGCCACCTTCTATACTTAAACACGTAATCATTTGTATAATGCAATTTACATAATACAAGTGATTATTTTTGAAAATGGAAATGAAGTAATTTCTTCACACTAGAAGGGGATGGGAGGACAGGTGGTTAAGGAAGAGACGAATAGCAAGAACTGTTTTTTGAAATATTATAAAATTATATTTAAGGACTGTTATAATTTTTTAAAACCATGATAATGCCTTGAATCCTCTGAATCTTGGTTATTTAAATTAAATTGAATAATCATTTGTTATTCATTTAGCCTGCAGTCTATTTAACTTGCAGATTTTGTTGACTTGAAAAAAGGCAATTTAAATTAAAACGAATCATCTTTTACTGTTCATTTACCCCGCAGTCTATTTAACTCAATCTAAATATATTTAAATAGATTAAAGTCGAATTGATTAACTCATTTTATAAAATAATAATATGTATTTTAAAAATACAAATATTATAATAAAAGTATCGAAAAAAAAAATATAATTTATATATTAAATTATTATATCCAAAATTATAATTAATTTTATTAATAATTTTAAAAATTCATAATCAATAAGTGGTTGGAGAATTGTAGAACGAATACAAAGTTCCAAATTTGGGAAAAGAACCCCACAACTCCAAGGGGAGAAAATGAAAAATAAAATAATCCTAGATAGAGATACTGCTAAAAAGAGTCGGTAATGGTAACTTTCAAGTTGCATTTACAGGTAAAGAACAAACTAATATTTGTTTTAATTAAGGAAAAAAAAAAAACTAACACAACAAGCAGGTTGTGACACATTCTTAAAAGGCCCAAGCACCAACAAAGAACCAAGAAGATATACCCGAACAAAATAACGATACACTAGTGTTAATATTCCCACGTCATGTACTGAAACCTGATGAGACCAGGTCCAGGAGTCATTCATGAGATCTGGTAAGTCATCACTCAGTGTTAATCATCAGCGAGGGAGATCCTATCTGCAGTTCTGTAAATAGTGCATCTGATTCATAATAAAATTGATAGTCTTTGACTAAGCAGCAAGGACAATGATGACGATCAGAAGCACGATCCCGAATATCACCAAAAGCAAGCACGTCTACATATAAAAAACAAACAAGAACATTCGCGTTTAACAAGGAAAAATACATGAAGCTTTAAAAGAATAAAGCAAAGGTGGGATCAAAGAACAAGATATTGTATCCATCATTCATGATTAGAAATTGAACCTAAGGAAATTGTTATATGATCAATCATACACCACCATACCATAACCCAGCTCCGTAAAACAAATGGTATCCACTATGGAAACAGAAAATCATCCAAGAGGCGACCAAAGCCCAAAATATTGACTTAAACTGTAAAACAAGGCCTCTGTCATTCTTATAGATATGAATCATAAAATCTGTTGCCTTTCGAAAGTTCAAACTGAAGTAATGAAGGGTTCAGTTCGTTTAGCCCCTAACATCTATATCTATTCAAGAAATTATGCATCTAAATTTATGTGATGAGCACAAAGGGGACCTAAACCCAAAAACCAATAATAGATAAGAGACATTATATATTACCAAAGATGAATTTGATCTTTGCGTCTTTGATGCTTTGGCAAGTTGAGATTTTGCTTGTGCAGTTGCTGCGTGAGAATGCTCAATATTGGACCCAATATCATCTACAAAAAGTGGAATTTTTTTACATCAAATAACAAAATCAAGTCTAGACATTAGAAATAGATTTAATACAGGAATATGTGCAATTAGAAAAGCGTAAGGGCAAAAAACTAAGTTACCAATCATTGTTCCTTGCTCATGGACAAGCACAGCAAGATCTTTGAAAATCTCATTCACTTCACCAATCTGCTGCTGGATTTCTTGAATGCCTTGCTCTCTTTCCTCAATGATAGCCTCATTGAATGCAATCTCATTATCTAAGAATAATACTTCCTGTCTGTTTGGCATCAATAATACAAGAGCTTAGAAAATAAAATAATGCAAATGGTCAAACTTGACAAGCAGTGTCTTCAAATATTACAAATTCATGTTCAATTTTTTTTTTTTTATCGAACTTAGTAATATGTGGCAGAATCCTGCCTATAATCATGTCACCAAATCCTTTGCTACACCAAGGGAAAAACAGAAGACGGCACCTTTTAGCATCAGTGCCATTACAGATGAAACGTGAAATAAAATTAGTTGAATTTGAAAAGCAACCTTCAGATAAATAATTTGAAGAGTTTAATTAAATCAAATGATGAGTGGATTCTGCCAGTTACAATTTTGAAATTTTATCTAATATTGATAATAGAAGTAGCGCTCTTAAATCTTTAAAAAAAACAATAATCTCATGAAAATAAATCTGCAAATCACTCATTCACTATCAGTGAGAGAAATCACCTTCTAGATTCCACAAGAAGAGCCCGCTGTTCCGGAGTCTTATCAGAACTAATGTCTATTTCGCCAGCAGTATAGCTGCAAACAGGAAGGAAAGTCCATATCATTAGCATTCTCTACGGATAGGTAATGAAGATTAGAAGCAACTACAAAGAGGTAGGCACTAAAGAAACACAACTGTTCACCAAAAGAAACCTTTTAGTTCATTGTTCCAAACCAGTTCAAGCAATAAAGTTGCTTCTATATAAGTCACATACACAAACACAAGGAGCATCTTGCCTCATGCACAAACTCCAACTAGGAAAACAGTTATGCGCATAATTTTTCAGTCAAACAGTATATCCGTGATAGCTGATTACAAAATTGGAAAGAAAATAGATCTTCCTATGATCCTATCAGAGAAGTAAAGGCCAGTTCTCTAATTTACAGAATATTTACAGCTTAATTCAATCAATCAGAACACTTACTTACAGCAATAAAATAAAACCAAATCAATAATATTTATTGACATGTTATAACGTATATTGGCTGATTCAAACAATCCAACAACAGTCTATTGTACCTGGATGGAAGAACTGCTTGTGGAACAAAAGGTGTGTAAGCTGTTTCCCTCTCAGCTGCAAGACGCTGAGCCTTCTGAAACTCTTTCAACACCGCCTGAAAATCTTTTGCAAGCTTAGCATCTGCTATCTTCTTATTCGCCTGCAAGCAAATACAAACAAGACATTGAACGCCACATTTTCTTTCCTCATTCTTTCCTCAAGGAAAAAAAAAAATCAAGATCACCCCACCAACAATTCACAACATAAACTACCAAAAACACAACACATGCATCCACTCAAAAATAAATCCCAAACTACTTTAATCTAGACCGCGTTCTATAAAAGTGCCAGCTCAGCAACAAACTCAGTAGTTTAGAAAGAAGCTTACTCGTTACAGAATCCGATCAAGAGAAAAACAAGTCTAAGATGCTATGCATGTTGAATTAAAGTACAAGGCATTACATTAACTTCCGCGTCGTGATCAATCTCACTAGCTTGCTTAAGTTTATTCGAAGTATCCTTCACCAATTGTCCAATATGCAGTCTTGTCTTATGCCTGCAAGATGCTAACACGCATAAGCCACATCACCGTAATAGAAAGCAATCGTTATCTTAAACGGCAAGCAATACGCAATCCGATCAATCAAAACAACATAATCGAGGCACATAGAGAGAAAGACATAGTGAAGATATGATGATGATCTTACAGCTTCTCGCGGAGTTCGGGCGTGTCCTTGGGGGTTCCGAGGGTGTTGACGAGTCGCTGGAACGTGGAGACGGCGGTGTTAATCTGAAATACGCCGGAAGCCACCGCTTGCGTAGGGTCCTGTTTGCCGTTGACCAGGTTGCGCCGGGAAGCGAAAGGCCGGCCAGCCTCGATGTCCTGAAAGCTCATCTTTCTGTAATTAATTAACTTAATAACTGTGCGTAACCCTAAGTTATTTTCTCTATTCGAGGAGAAGATTCTGGAATTTGAAAGAGAAACAGGGTGGGAATGTGGCGAATTTAGAGGCTCTGGTGTCAAAACCCACCGCGGACAGAGATTCGAAGTTTGCAACGATGAAAATTGTAAACGCGATTTAGAGAGAGAGATTTAAAGAATGTTTGTTTGGTGATGATGACTGAGTGAGGTTTTCCTCGGTATAAATTATAATATGAAACTCTTGGTTGTAAATCCCTATCGGCACGTCCACGTGGACCCACAAAACACGTGTTTCTTCCAGCGGAGCAGATAATATATGGAGCCTTTTTTGCTCTCGCACGCGCGTTCAAATAATTTTTTTTTTTTGTATAATTAAGCTTTATAATAAATAATATTATAGTTCAGATTTTAATCGCGTGCGTTATATGTGCGTTATAATTAAAAAAATATTTTCAAATATAGGAATTAATCAATTAACATTTTCAAAAGTATATTAATGTGTGTATTGCATACGGTGCTTATTTTTATATCATTAGAACTTATAAAAAATAAAATTTAAATTGTAATTTAGATTAGCATTATTAATTTTATTTTCAAATATTGATCGGTAAAAAATATAAAAGATTATTTTAATGTAAAGATAAAAGATGATCAAATAAAAAAAATGGTGGCTAAGAATATTGAATATACAAATAGAGATGAAAAAAAAAAAACAAAATAGTTAATGATAGTTGAGATATTTTTTAAACAAAATACAAGATTAATCTTTTCTATATTGGTTAAATCAAGTTGATGAATTAAGAATATTTAAAAATGATTGACTCTTTAAAAAAAAATCAATTAAATCTAACAAATCAAAATGTGAACAACCTAACTATCAATCAAATGCATTAATGATATAAAAATATTAAGATCAATGGAAAAAAAGTTAGGGGTTCTGAAGATTAAAAAAAAATTGTATAAATGGAATATAGAAAGAAGGGGAAAACATTGAAAACGAAAACTGGTATATATATTGGAAAGAACAAGATCTCACTTTTTCAACTTATTGTAATTTGTAATACAAACATATTCAATTAACAATGTAGAAATATATTTTGATATCTACAATTTATATTTAAAATTTTTCATGAATAGAATCAATTACGCTGCATTTTTAATTGTTCAAAAATTTAAAAATATTGGAATTTAAGTTAGAGACGAAAATAAAATATGATACATTGAGAGAACTAACGGTTAAGAGATAAAATAGATTAATAAAAATAAAAAATGTAATTTCAAATACTTGAAAATTCCTTTTATTAATTATTAAAATAGTATGCGAAATTTCGATTAAAAAACTATTCACGTGTCTGATTAAAAAAATGCAACGATGGAAAAAAATCTCACTCATCAAAATATGGTTTTTAGTTTATAGCATAAAATATATTTATGGATTAACAGTAAGGAACAATAAGATATACAGAAAAACAATAATGAGTTGGTTTCGTATCAAATTTGCAGTAGAAGTTGACAGTCTTTTTAGCTAATAAAGATTTATGTTTATGTTGTATTCAGCTTAGTACGCTTCAAAATGCTTTTAATATCGAATATTCCTTTTTTACCAATTTTAATAATCTAATACTACAGAAAGAGGTTTTTTTTTATCAAAGATTTTATCATAAAGACGTGGGAGTTAATATGAAAATGATGTTGCAAATTCAAATTGAATTTGTGTCCTATTATAGACTTTTGCTTTGAACTTTTATTCATTCAGAAGTAGTACATATTAAGATAGTATAAACATTTGATGACATATGGTATTGTATTTAATTTTAATAAAGACTCTAAATCCTAATAAGGATATTAATTTATTACATTTAGATATTATTTATTATGATCAAAATTATAGATTATCTATATTAATTTTTTTTATAAATGCTAAACTATCTTTAATTAAACTATAAAAATAAGATTGTGAAAACATATCCTTTAATAATAACATTGCCTCAATTAAAAAAATATTATTTTATACTTGTAGTCAATAATAAAAGAATATTATACATTGAAAAAGATCGTACATAATTAAAATTATAAAGCATTATGCTCACATACATAAAAATATCTTATTTATGATTTTTTTATTACACTATTTTATTATTTTCAATAAAAGTCCTTTTTAGTTCTCCAATTAAAATAGTTAAGACAACCCAAAAAGTAGCAAGTAATAGGTGTATGCTACTTTAAGCATAAAAAACGTGGCCCAAATATGCATAATTCACGGGTGCCAGGCTAACAAGAGTGGCCCATTACAAGTCCAAAAGAAAGTAGTCCAGAATTGTCGTAATCATAACAGATAAAAAGAACCCAACATGAAGACTTAAAATGTATTTGTTACAACACTACTATATGATATAATCATAACAACATGAAAACATTTAAGAATAAAAAATAATGCAAACCAGTTGATCTTAAATTTATTGTAATGTATTTTAATCTTAATTATCTTTATATAATAATATTTTTTAATTGCCTACAATAATAATAATAATAATAATAATAATAATAATACTACCATAACAATATTAATAAAAACGATAATAACAATAATAATAATAATTAAAATTATGAAAATAGTTGTAAGTATTAATGTTACAGTGATAATAGTGCCAGAGACAATAGATAATAATAACAATAATGGAAACAAAGTATTTCTTTTGGAAAATTTACATTTGAAATAAAAAAGTTGTCTCATGACTTATTAAAATAAAAATAAACAAAGTTTATGGTGTGGTATAGTATTATTATTGTGATTTATGTTTTTGTGTGCTTTTTTAAAAGTAAACATAAAATATGCAAATTTTATGTTTAGTGTGTAGGCGAAATAATTGTTAACAATTTTCCTTAGGACACTAGTTACTTAAATTATTAAAGTTATTTTTTTATTTGAAAATAAGTTAAAATTGTCTTTCTAAAATAATTACAAAAATTGTGGTTTGGTAATTGTGTTATTTAGATACAGCAGAATCACTATTAATAATGTAATAGCTACTATTCAATATTGATTAACACCCCCTCTCCCATGTCTATCAATCAATCTATTTATTTATCTATCTATTTATATATCTATAGTCAAATTACATTTTCTTTTTTTTTATAATACTTAAATTGAACTAGTACTTAAATTTCACATTTATAATCTGGATTATATCCTTACCTCTGTTATATTAAAGTAATGAAAATTATTTTATAAAAGTCTTTCTCCATGATATAATTTTACAAAAGATAAATTTAGTTCATTCAGCAACTTTCTTAATATTATCTTTTAATCATATTATATATAATCATCAAAATAATATTTGGAAAGAGTAATTTAATCATATAAATTTAATTAGTTTAATGATTAATTTTTGTAACATTTTTTAATGATTATATATATATATATATATATATATATATATATTTTTTATATTTTTTTTGTATGGAAATATATACTGTATGTAAAACTAGTTTCTAAAAAGAGCATTTTAATAAGTTATAATTTACTGTTAAACTATATTTAAAGTGTAATTCGTGAACTTAAACCCCACTGAAATTTTCTTAAAATGAATACCTGTGGAATGCTTCCTACACACAACAGAGGAACATACTTTAAATAATAAATTAGAAATGGCATCTAATTTTTAAAAACTAAAACTTTGATGGAGAAGATTGGAAGCGATCAGAATATTGGATCTATGCTATTACAAAAACAGAACCTCTCTTCGCATGCGTGTGCTGGATGATGATGGAGAGTTCGTGAAACCCATGACAAACTCACATGCATACATAGTGATACATGTCAACTATTTCATGCTTGGCACAACCATAATGTTCAGGGAATTTATTTTTTAAAATAAAATAAAAATCCTAATAATCATATATGTCAATATTATCCCTCAAGCTCATTATACTTACAAAAATTATGATAGAAATTGTCTGAAATATTTAATAAAAAAAGTTATTAGTAAAACAAAATAAAATACTAACATTCATGGCGAATCTGTTCTGACGGGTCGTTTATTCACGCGTAGTCCTGCTTGGTAGTTTGAAATCCTCAAACCCACGATTCTGGCACGTGATCCTCTAAGCTTCCACGTGCCACTCTAACCAAGGCACGTGTGTTGAATCATCGCTCTTAAATCCCGAAACGGTTTTTCTTCTTCACCGATATCGCTCCTCACGGCACCACTTGCGACACCCACCAGAGCTGACTTACGCGGCGTTTTCAGTCACCGGAGATTCTGTCTGTAATCATTTCCGATGTCGGTGAGTTCTCACCGCACCGTTTCTGTCTCTCAATCCGCAAGTGTATTCTACGAATTTTTCTCACATTTAAGATTTTCTGGCATGCTAATTAGGCTTTTTTACCAATAAATTTATCTCACATGCCTAGGAATGAAATTTTTAAATGTTTTTTTACAATATATTTAATTGTCTAATTTGTGTATTTTGATTGGTAGCGATTGTTGAGCCTTTGGTGTTTTGGGTATACCAACCTGAAGCACTCGTAACTGTTGTGTTACATAATTACTGAAATTAGAGAACATGATTGGAATGATGTGTAGTTAATTGTTTCTTAATAGGTACTCAATGTTCCATATCAAGCTTAAAGCAAAACAGTCTCGGTGTACTGTTGCTTAAAGCATCCAGTGAATAGAACCGAGAATTCTAAGTTGTTGTTCCAATTTGACATGTTTTATCTTGCAGTGTTATTTTGAGTGCTTGTGAAAATTTAAGGGTTTGTTTCATGGTTGGCTTACCTTTAGGGATATTGTAAGTGTCCATAGTAGGTTTTCAAGTTCATCAACGTGATATTGATATGAAACGTTTAACTATCTGTAAGCAACACAAAGATTGAGTGGATCCCAGACAGATGTTCATGTTGATTGTTGCACATAATATATGTTCTATTACTTCTGTAAAAGTTGGCATTTTTTCCCATCACTGGGTAATCAGGGAGCCGAAAACATGAAACATGATACGGGAATGAAAAATTCATCTTAGTTGTTGATAAGGGTTTCTGGGGATGGAGTTACTTGGAAATGGCAAAGTATTGAATAGGGGAAATTGGGAATGGTAGATCACCTCTATTGAAATTATTAGATTTAGTTAGGGAAGGAAGAAGTGTGAGGAAGAGAGAAAGGAGACTTTGAATAACATTGTCATGTGCGTTATTAAGACTTAAGATACAAGGCACTAAACTTATTTATTCTTATACTAGACTCATAATCCAAATCAAACAGGAAACATATTATAAAATGTGAAAACGGCTCCAATAAGATCATCATAGCTACTCTAAATTTTGTGAAATACGAAAATTGATGTTATGAAATATTTTCTAGACGTTTTCGCAAACTTGTATACCGGGTGATTGATTGTGAAATAATTTTATGTTTATGCTATAGATAATAAATTTCAAATGAAATTGTTTGGTTGGAAACATACACACAACTATGACATATCCTTTTAAAGGCAGTATGTAAGTGTATGTTCTTAGCTGGGGGAGAATGTGAAAAAATAAAACTACTACAGTTTTCAAAATTGTTTTATGAATCACTTACCATCCGTTCTTAAACTTTCTGTTTACTTAAAGCTTCATAAGATAAAGATTATAAAAATCGATTATAGACATGCTTATAAGTTATTAAAATATGAGACCCCATAAGGGGATTTCTCTTTAATAGTAAGTATTTGCGTTGAGTAATGTGCTTTGAAATTTGAATTTGTCCTTTACAAGTTTCAGAAATTTATTGCATATGAAGAAGAGGGTATTCTGTAATTTCAGGCTTCAGAGTTTTAATGCTTGTATTCTTTTCCCAGATAAAAACTGTCAAAGTCGTTAATGTTTCCTTGGGAGCAGCTGAACAAGACATTGAGGAGTTCTTTTCATTTTCTGGTGACATTGAATATGTTGAACTACAGAGGTCAGTTATTTTCCTCAGTTTCTTGAATCCCCCTTCTAGGTTGCTTATATTTCTAACTTTTGTTATACAAATCATAAATTTATGTATATTAATGCAGCCATGATGAACGATCTCAAATTGCTTATATTACCTTCAAGGAACCACAGGGAGCTGAGACTGCTGTACTGCTTTCGGTAATCCACTTACTCTCATTACATTAATGTTTGTAATTGTATCATATCAAATTTGTTTCAACAACAAAAGATGTCATATTCTATTAAACTTAATGCAGCATCATCGAGCTACCCGAAAAAAAAAAATGTTCTATTTGAGAATCATGAATTCCATATGATTGAAGATCTTACAGTGTTCCTTAATGCTGGAAATTTTCCATTTTCTGCTTTGGATTGACATTACCTTTTGCAGTGGAATTATTGAAAAAGTTCAGTCATCCTCCAGAATGAGATTGAATATAAATGGAGTTTGATTCGGTTTATTGAAAAATCTTACTGATGGTAATCTGAACTTGTGTTGTTTTTGTGGTGAGCGATTCAAAAGAACAGTCATTTGAAGTATGGACAGTTAGCTGTAATTCACAATGTGGGACATGTATCTGATTGTATTGTTTCATGTGACTATTAAATTTAGTGGTTTGCTTGTGATTACACTAATGACAAACACCTTGCTCAATTCCGCAATGTATGACCAAATATAACCTAGATTCCTTTTTCTCAGGGAGCAACGATAGTGGATATGTCAGTTACAATAACTCTGGATCCAGATTATCAGCTTCCACCGGGTGCCTTTACATCATCTGTGAGTCCTGCTAAAACCCTCTGACTACTAATTAAATATTGTACACAACTAACTTTGTTGTTTTGGTCTTACAACAACTACTATTATTTTTGCAGAAAAAGGACGATCAAACTCCTGGTGGTGCTGAATCTGCTTTACGGAAGGCAGAGGATGTGGTATCTGGCATGCTCGCCAAGGGCTTTATCTTAGGGAAAGATGCTCTCGGCCAAGCAAAAGCTTTTGACGATAAGCACCAGTTATCGTCCACAGCCTCAGCAAAAGTTGCATCTTTTGATCAGAAAATCGGGCTTAGTGAGAAAATAAGTGCTGGTGCTACAGTTGTGGGTGATAGAGTTCGAGAAGTGGATCAAAAATTTCAGGTTTCAGAAAAGACCAAATCAGCATTTGCAGCTGCAGAACAGACAGTCAGCAATGCTGGTTCTGCCATAATGAAGAATCGCTATGTGCTTACTGGCACATCCTGGGTAACAGGTGCTTTTAGTAAGGTTTCTAAGGCCGCTGGTGAAGTAGGACAGAAGACTAGAGAGAAAATGGCGAGTGAAGAACAGCAACAGAAACGAAATGTGGAAGCTCAGCACGGACAGGTCCTTTCTGAGGCCCCCCAAACAGCAGAAGCAAGTGAGCAGAAGCCTTCTAAGCCTGCTCCTGCTCAGGGTTTGATCCTTTGATTAGCTTCTTTGTATGTATGGATGGATATACTTTCTCCGAAACTCTCGCCAAGTGTTTCAGGATGATTATCGACCTTTGTTTTTCTCCACATCTGAAGTAAATGTAGGACTCATTTACTGTTGGACATGAGTGCAATTATTTAATTTTCTTCTATAATAGTTTCCTAGGTCGAAATAATTTGTGTCTCCTATTTATTTTGGTGCTAGTAGTCGAGGGGAAGGGGAAATTAAAACTACACACACAAATAAGAACTACAGGCCGTGTCAAAATTTATAAATAAATAAGAAATAAGGGGTTGCGTTAGCTTAGCAGAACTAGAAAGTGAAGTACCCTTAGGCTTAAATCTTAGAAAAGATTGACTAGTAAATGTATTCAATAATAAAGAGTACATACACTTTTTAAGGATAGATGAAAACAAATAATTTTTCGCATATACTAATCTATACAGCCTTAATAAAATTACAGCTCTTCTAAATTGGAAGCAGATAAGTCCTCTGTGCATTTGTGTGGTTAAGTCTATCTATCGACTTTTTAACTTTACAACTATGTAAGAGCACCCTCACAGCCCCTTCGACCAAAACCTTAAGCTGGCCCATCTATCGACTTTTTAACTTTACAACTATGTAAGAGCACCCTCACAGCCCCTTCGACCAAAACCTTAAGCTGGCCCAGCCATGCCCATTCTTATGTCTTGGCTCTGTCTCTTTTTTAAGGAAAAGATAAAGAATCAAATGAGATAAACCACTGTTCTTACACTTACAGGAGGTCGGTTAACTCTAACAAGTAATAGAGCAACAGTGTGTTTTTCTAAGTCTTCCACTATACACAATTCTAGAAAGGGATCATGCATGTATTCGAACACTCAAGTCAGTATGAATCTGAGTAAAACAAGATAAAATTGGATAAAGTGACGGTATTTTATTTCGTAGGACCATCTTCTTGCCTTTTATAGTGGTAGGACCATCTTCTTGCTTTTTATAGTGTTTGGATGGACCTCGAGTGAATCGGCTCATAACCCATTGTGACTTCCTAATTGATGGTCACGCGTCTTGGTACATGTCACACACTAGTCTTGGTACATGTCACGCACTAGTCTTGGTACATGTCACGCACTAGTCTTGTGCGTATGAGGTCGTTTGGACCGATTAGTTCTCGGTTGGCACATTTCTAACCACTTCTCGGTCGGCTAATACATTCAGATTGTGCAATTGTGTCTTAGTTTTGGTAATCGGTTCACCAATAGCTGATTTTACATGACGAAAAGACAAATGCTGAACATCTGATACTGAAACATTTGTTAAAATTGGCTTCACCAACTAGCATCTGACTTCTGACGTTCATGGTCTTTAAAAGAAGATTCAAATTGTTCATTTCCCGCGACAGAAAGAGCCTTTATCCAACACTGGCCGGGATGTACACTATAATTTTCTGTGGGTTAAATTGAGATTCAAAAGGAGAAAATGTTCACGACATGTGCAAATTCCCGAATCTTCGGAATAAGATCGTGCACTATCGTTAAATTTCTCATCAACTGGACCATGTCACGTTTGGAGAAACTTCACCTATGTAACTTGATCTATATCTTTTTGCAGCTTCGGAACACTTCACTCAGGATCAGAGTGTGAACAATATACTTTATACCAGATTTTCTTAACACTTATTTAACAAAATCAACTAAAATTAAAATCAATATCAACTAATTAAATTGAAAATGAAACTCCCGAAAAATTACAATTTCAATAAATCATAAAATATATAAAATAGTGTTTTAGAAAACACGTCAATATCATTTCTCTTCAGGAAAGTATGAAGTCATATTGTTTTAATCACTGTAACCCTTATAAGAATTTGATCCATCAAATTTAGCATGTGTCCCAACTTAAATTGTCTCTCAAAATCTAAAAATGCCAATGACTCATCAAAACTAAACCTTCAAAATGTACAAATTATCGAAGTGAATTATTTTCTATGGTTAAATATATTCTTGGTCCTTATATTTATTCTGGTAAATTTAATTTTTGCAAAGGTATTTTAAAAATTAATTAATTTGTTCTTAAATGTGAATTTAGTCCTTTTTATATCAATTTTGTTACAATAAAAAATCACCACTGAAAAGTAAAATTAAATATAAAAAAGGATTAACATTACATATTTTATGAATTCAGTCTTCTAAAAATTCTGTAACAGTGAAAAAATCCTAATTAAATATTAAATTTAGATATAATAATATTAAAACCATATGTTCTTGAAAATTGGAAGATTGAATTCATTTCTTTGTAAGTACAAGGACCGAATATAATTTTGAAACAAAATACAGGAACCAAACAGCTACTTTTCCTTTTTTTTTTTTTCTTTTCTAACCAAAGTCGTGTAGACCACAAAACTAATAAATACAAATGTATTGGATTCGAAATAAGTTCCTAATATCTTATATATTTTTTAAAAACAATTTGAATTATTAGGTGATATTTTCTTTATATTCTTTATATTAAATTTTCATTATGATTGTATGATATAAAATATGTATATACATACATATTGCACTTAATTGGGAAAATTTATTATTCAGTTATAAATTTTTAGAAAAAAAAAAAACTTGTTAACGTTTGTTTTGAATTAAGAAAAATATCTTTGAAAAAAAAATCGGAGATTAAATTTTATAATAATAGTAAGCACTAATTTAATACTAGTGGTTTTCAATTTATTATTTTATAAATTTATGATATTAAAAGAAATACTGATAACATAAATTAAAGTCTTACTAGAAGTATTAAAATATAACATTCTACATGCAATAGAATATTATTAATAATATTTACAATTGTTAGCATTGTCAAATGCAAATTTTTATACTTAAAATTTTAAATATAATTTGAGATTATGCTATAAATTGGTGATTGGATGGATTACTAGTCCCGAGACATTAAAATTATTTGATTAATAATAATTGGAAATCTTAAAGTTTGATGATTGTGTTGAAAGTAAAAAAAAAAAAAAAA